>MDTB01071621.1_pt1 | contig 89375 bp, 75 predicted proteins | sample 811161 | NCBI WGS metagenome assembly MDTB01 (sample SAMN05326650, study PRJNA326480) | marine metagenome | isolation source: seawater | place: Mediterranean Sea | collected 2009
TACATACCTGCCGCTTTTGTCATATTTCTTGGAACTAAAATATTTACACCTCTTAGAGAATTAATTATCATAGACATTGGTGAACCAGAATGCCAAATTCCTTCAAGTCTATGTCCTCTAGTCCTAATTATTAAAGGAGCCTTCTGTCCACCTTTAGTTCTGTAGTGAAGTGTTGCTAGATCATCACTCAATGTTTGTATTGCAAATATCAAATAATCTATATATTGAATTTCTGCAATAGGTCTCAATCCTCTCATAGCTAAACCAATTCCTTGACCAATTATTGTAGCTTCTCTTATTCCAGTATCTGAAACTCTAATTTCACCATATTTATCTTGTAAATTTTCAAGCCCCTGATTAACATCCCCAATTTTACCAGAATCTTCTCCAAAAATTAATAGATTAGGATATTTTTCTAATAACTTATCAAAATTATCTCTGATTATAATTCTAGCATCTACAAATTTTTCATCTTTATACTCAGGCAAGGTCTCTTTAATATTAAGTACGGAAAATTTAGATTCACTATACAACTTACTACTGTATCTGTCATAATTTAGTTTCTTTTCATTATTATACCAATTTATTAAATCTTCTTTGCATGGACTTTCATAATTTTGTAAATTAGTAATTACTCTGAAAGCAGAAGATAATAAATCCTTTCTTATTGGATATTCATTATTCAATAACTTATGATAAATTTTTGAAATATTGATTTCATTTTTTTTCTCATCTTTTATTCTTTCAATAATTTTAATTAATGATTTTTTTTCATTAATTATTGGATCACAAAAATTTCTCCATGCTTTATTCTTGGCTGAAATAACAGTATCTTGCGATTTTAATTTAAAATTTTCTAATTCTTTTTTCGTGAAAATTTTTTTTTCAATAATCCATTCTGACATTTTTACAAGTGGATCATGACTCTTTTCCCATTTGAGTCTTTCATTTGATTTATATCTTTCGTGTGAACCAGATGTTGAATGACCAAGAGGTTGAGTCAACTCGGTTACATGAATAATACATGGAATGTGGTTTTCTCTGCAAATTTTTTCTGCTTTTTGATAAGTTGCAACTAAGCTTGGATAATCCCAACCTTTAACTCTATATATTTGAAATCCTTTTTTATTATCATCAATCTTAAAGCCCATCAAAACCTCTGAAATATTTTCTTTAGTTGTTTGATAACTAGCAGGGACTGATATTCCATATTCATCATCCCAGATTGATATTAATATTGGAACTTTTAGTACACCAGCAGCATTTATTGTCTCAAAAAATAATCCTTCAGAAGTACTAGCATTTCCAATAGTGCCAAAAGCTATCTCATTTCCTCTATTTGAAAAAGATTCACAATTAGGAAGATCTTTAATATTCCTGTAAATTTTAGAAGCTTGAGCTAAACCTAGTAGTCTAGGCATCTGTCCAGAAGTACAAGAGATATCAGAGGAAGAATTTTTAATTTTTGTTAAGTCTTTCCATAAACCTTCATTATCAAGGCTTCTGGTCGAAAAATGTGATACCATTTGTCTTCCTCCAGATGAAGGTTCTTGGTTTAAATCAGTATTACCATAAAGTGATGAGAAAAATTCTAATAAAGAAAGCTCGTTAATTGCCATCATTAATGTTTGATCTCTATAATAACCAGATCTGAAGTCACCATACCTAAAAACCTTAGACATTGCAATTTGAGCAATCTCTTTTCCATCACCAAAAATACCAAATTTAGCTTTACCTGTTAAAACTTCTTTCCTACCAACAATACTTGCGTATCTACTTTTCCAAGCAAGCATATAATCTTTTTTCAATTCTTGTTTGAACTCCTCATAAGTAATAACTTTATCCAAAGAATTAACCATTATAATATTTATTTTTAAATTTCAAAAATTTACTCCATAAAAGGATACCTAAAATCTGATGCGGGAAGGAAATTTTCTTTGATTGTTCTTGGAGAAACCCATCTAAGAAGATTTAACTTTGATCCAGCCTTATCATTAGTTCCAGAAGATCTCGAACCTCCAAATGGTTGTTGGGAAACGACGGCTCCAGTAGGTTTATCATTGATATAAAAATTTCCTGCAGAATTTTTGAGTTTTTGCAGTGCAAGATCAATTGAATACCTATCGTTAGAAAATATTGCTCCTGTTAATGCATAAATTGATGTTTCATCAATTAATGATAATATTGAATCAAAATTTAATTCTTTATATACATATATAGTTATTACAGGACCAAATAGCTCTTCAGTCATAGTTACATATTTAGGATCTTGAGAAAAAATTACAGTTGGTTCAATAAAAAAACCTACTTTTTTACTATAGTTTCCTCCAAAAATGATTTCAACATCCTTATCTTTTTTTGCATTTATGATATACTTTTTAATTTTATCAAAAGATTTTTCACTTATTACAGCATTCATGAAATTTTTGGGATCAATTGGGTCTCCAATTTTAATTGAATTTAATTCTGATATAAGTTTATCTTTGACTTCATCCCATAAATTTGAAGAAATATAGGCTCTTGAGGCAGCAGAACATTTTTGACCTTGATATTCAAATGCACCTCGAATAATTCCTGCTACAACTTGATTAACATTGGCTGAACTATGAGCGATAATAAAATCTTTTCCACCGGTTTCTCCAACTATCCTTGGGTAATTAATGTATTTATTTATATTATTACCTATTTTTTTCCATAAACCTTTAAAAACATCAGTTGAGCCAGTAAAGTGGAGTCCCGAAAAATATTTAGAAGATAAGATTTCATCAGTAATATCATTAGGATCACCGTAGATTAAATTGATAACTCCATCAGGCAAACCTGATTCTTTTAATAAATCCATTATAATATTTGCAGAGTAAATTTGGTTTTCTGAAGGTTTCCAAACTATAGTATTTCCCATCATGGCAGGAGCTACACATAAATTTGCAGCAATAGATGTAAAATTAAAAGGAGTTATTGCATAGATAAACCCCTCTAATGGTCTATATTCTAACTTATTCCATATCTTTTCTGATGATTCAGGTTGATCATGATATATTTCCGTCATGAATTTGACATTAAATCTAAAAAAATCTATCATTTCACATGCAGCATCAATTTCAGCTTGATGAAAACTTTTTGACTGTGAAATCATGGTTGAAGCATTCATTTTAGATCTGAATGGACCAGATAATAAATCAGCTGCCTTTAAAAAAATAGAGGCTCTATTTTCCCAGGACAATTCTTCCCACTTTTTTTTTGCATCTAATGCAGATTTAATTGCATCTTTGACATGATTTTTTTTAGCAATAGAATAACTACCGATTGTATGCTTATGGTTGTGAGGTACTTTAATATTATTTTTTTTTTCAGTGTGTACCTCAGATCCTCCAATTATCATTGGAATTTCTCTTTTTTTATCCCACATTCTTTGATATTCCTGAATTACATCATTCAATTCATTTGAATCAGATTTATATGACTTTACTTTCTCACAATTAAAATTTGGTAACTTAAAAAAACCTTTACTCATAAAAAATAATTTATTAAACTTAATCTAAGAAACAAAAATAAGTATTTTAAAAAAAACTATTTGAATTAATTTTTTTAAATCCTACTACTCTATCATATGAATAATTATAATCATGCACATAAAAAAATAGATTATAAATTTGATTATTTTCAAAGAAGTCTCCGTCAATATTATTAATCTTGTCATTTTCAATGATCAAATAAGAATAATTATAGTAACCTTGCTTTAACAGTAATGAATTTTCATAACAATTTAAATCCTTATCATAATATAAGATTGCATTATTAGATAATTTCCAATTTGTAAGCCCTCCATAAATAAAAATTTTATTGTTTTCAAAATTATTGTTAAAATTCAAACAAAAATTCACCCAAACATAATCTGAATTGATTGATGGATAATTTCGTTCGTGAATATCAGGAATGTAGTAACCATCAATATCAGATATGGATGAAAAAAAATCACTTTTGTAGGGCTTGTCTGCTTTTAGAACAAAAGTAATTACGCTATCCTGAAAAATTTTTTCTATATTTTCTCCTTTATATCTGGTACTTCTAGTATCAAAACTTCTGAAGTTATTTCCAGCATTAAAACTTGATTCATATTCATAATCGTATTCTAATAAATTATCATTTATGAAAGATGGGACGAGGTCGCTAATTGAATTGTACCAATTATGATTTTGATATATTATTACTTTACAATCGCTAAATATATTGAAGTATTCTAGATTATTCAAATTTACATTAAAATCAATTTCATGTAGAAATTTTCTGTATCTTGGGATCGAGGATTGATGGATATTTGCATTTATTTTTACAATATCTTCATAAACTATAAAACGTTTATTGAATAAAGGATTGTTACTATCATAATCATAAACACTTAAGATATAATTTCCAGATTTAATAAAATTGAAATTTTTGTTTGGAATATATTCCTCATAATGAACATATTGTACATTTGGTAAACTTGAAAAATCATAATTTTCTATAAAATTGTTTACAAATCCCTCTGAATAATCAATTTCGCTCAAATCAGAAATTGACCAGTCATAATTGCAATGATAAACTTTATACATGTAATTTTTTGGATTCAAATTTAAATCATCAAATTGTAATACCAATCTCTCATTTGAGTTAATAAGTATTTTTGGGATGGTTCGATTATTGGTTTCTGAATAAAGCAAACATGTTTTAATTCTATTATTGAAAATACTATCTTCTAAAATTTTGTTATATTCCCAATCTGGCTGCGAATAAGACAAATTCGAAAGTAAAATTAGACTGAATAAAGAAAAAAAAAAACATAAAAAAAAATTTACTTTATAAAAGTATGAAAATTACTACAGAAAAATTGTTAATAATATTAAAATATTTATTAAAATTCTTTTTTAAATGCACATTAAATAAATTAATTTTGCAGTAATTTTATAAAAAACACAATAATAATTATTATGTCTTTAAAAATAAAGATAAAAAAGGGAATTGATATCCGACTTAAAGGAGTAGCTGAGAAACTGTATGCTAATGTTCCTAAGTCAAAGTTTTATTCTATTGATCCATCTGATTTTATAGGTATTACACCCAAGCTTGCAGTTAAAGAAAAAGATGTTGTTTTATCAGGAGACGTAGTTTTTTTTGACAAAAAAAACCCTAATATAAAATTTACTTCTCCAGTTAGTGGCTCTGTCACTCAAATTAATAGAGGAGCTAAAAGAAAAATTTTATCAATCATAATAGAATCTAATTTAAAAATAAACTACAAAAAATTTAAAAAATATAAATTTGATGAGTTAGATAGAAATATAATAGTAAAGCAATTACTAGAATCTGGTTTATGGCCTTCTATTAGACAAAGACCTTTTGCAATTATCGCTAATCCTAATGACATTCCTAAATCAATTCATATATCTACATTTGATACATCTCCTTTGGCTTGTGACAACAACTTTATTATACATGGAATGAACAGAGAATTTCAAAATGGTATCAATATAATCAAAAAACTTACAGATGGAATTGTACACTTGAATATAATTTCAAATTCTGATTGTTCTGATGTTTTTAAAACTACTAGTGGTGTTCAAATTAACCAATTCTCAGGTCCTCATCCATCTGGTAATATTGGAACCCAAATTCATCACATTGATCCAATTAATAAAGGAGAGGTGATTTGGTATTTATACACACAAGATATTATCGCAATATCAAAGCTTTTTGAAAATGGAATTTATGATGCTTCAAAATTAATTGCCCTAGGTGGATCTCAAGTCAAAAATCCAAGATACTACAGACTATTAAGGGGTGCTTCAATTGAAAATATAATTTCTGATAATATTATATTTAACAAAAGTAATTCTGAGAACAGATATATTAGTGGAAATGTCCTAACTGGAAAAAAAATTGACAGCAAAGGGTATTTAGGTTATTATCATAACGAAATTTGTGTTATACCAGAGGGCAATAATACTGAATTTCTTGGATGGCTCCTTCCTGGATTATCTAAGTTTAGCCTATCAAGAACTTTCTATTCATGGTTAAATATGAAAAAAAAGTATACCATCTCTGCTAACATGAATGGAGAAGAAAGAGCATATGTAGTTACAGGTCAATATGAAAAAATTTTTCCTATGGATATTTATCCTCAACAACTAATTAAAGCAACAATTTTTAATGATATTGAGCTTATGGAAAAATTAGGGATCTATGAGGTTGCTGAAGAAGATTTTGCCCTATGTGAATTTTCATGTACCTCAAAGATTCCAATACAAAAAATAATAAGAGATGGGCTCAATAAAATACAAAAAGAATTTACTTAACATATTTATATGAAAATATTTAGAAACTTTTTAGATCAAATCAAACCAAATTTTGAAAAAGGAGGAAAACTTGAAAAACTCTATCCTGCTTATGATGCATTTGAAACTTTTTTATTCGTTCCAGATCATACCTCAAAATCTGGATCACATATTCATGATAGCATTGATTTAAAGAGAACCATGTTTACAGTCATTATTGCTCTACTTCCTTGCTTATTATTTGGAATTTGGAATACTGGAAATCAACATTTTTTGGCAATAGGTATTGAAAATCCAAAACTATTAAATTGTATTTTATTTGGTTCTTCTAAGATAATTCCAATGATAATTGTTTCATATTTTGTTGGATTATCTATTGAATTTGCTTTTGCAGTTTCAAGAGGACATTCTGTTAACGAAGGTTATCTAGTTACTGGACTATTAATACCTATGATTATGCCAGTCGAATTACCACTTTGGATGCTAGCAGTTTCTGTTGCATTTGCAGTTGTAATTGGAAAAGAAGTTTTTGGAGGTACTGGAATGAATATATGGAATCCTGCTCTCACTGCAAGAGCTTTTTTATATTTTGCATATCCTACCATGATGTCTGGAGAAAAAATATGGACTTCATTAGGAAGTCAAGACGCTGTAGATGGTTATTCAGGTGCTACAGCATTGGCAAATGCTTATAATGGTATTTCAGAAAAAATTCCAAATATTTATGACAGCTTCATAGGAAATATTCCAGGATCAGCCGCAGAAACTTCATCATTATTTGTTTTAATTGGTGCATTATATTTAATATTTACGGGAATTGGTTCATGGAGAATTATAATTTCAGGAATTTTTGGAGGAATTTTTATGGGTATAATTTTTAATTTATTTTCCCCATCTCTAAATTCCAATAATTTGTTATTTTCTATCAATCCAATTCATCAAATATTCTTGGGAGGATTCTTATTCGGAGTCGTATTTATGGCAACTGATCCAGTTTCTGCCTCTCAAACAACCATGGGAAAATATATTTATGGTTTTTTAGTTGGCTCTCTAGGTATTTTAATTAGAGTTGTTAACCCTGCATATCCTGAAGGAATTATGATGTCTATTTTGTTCATGAATACAATGGCGCCATTGATTGATCACTATGTAATTTCAGCAAATATTAAGCGCCGTTTAGGTAGAATTAAACCCCAAAAATTATGATAAATAAAGACGGAAATTTATATACATTTAGTTTTGCAATTCTGCTTGTTTGTATAGTTGGTACTACACTTGCTGTAGCCTCTCAGGGATTAAAAACTAAACAACTTAAAAATGCTTCTGACAAAAAGATGATAAGTATTTTAAGTGCAGTCAATATTGATGCTAACAGAATTAATGCAAAGTCATTATTTGACAAATACATTCTTAAAAATGAATCTAAAGTTATATCTGGTCTAAATATAAGAGAAAACTCTTTTAACATAGATATAAAAAAAGAATATAGGAATACAAAAATTTCATTTGATGATAGAAATTATCCATTATTTGTATGTAAAAAAGATACTTCAACCTATTATATAATTCCTGTTGTTGGAACGGGGCTTTGGGGTCCAATATGGGGATATATTTCATTAGAGTCTGATTTAAAAACTATATATGGTGCAAATTTTGACCATAAAACTGAAACTCCTGGACTTGGTGCTGAAATAAAGGAGTCATTTTATTCTGATCAATATATTGGTGAAAAAATTACTGATGAATTTGGTAAATTTAAACCAATTACAGTAGTTAAAGACGGAAGTGGATACGGAATTAATTCTAAAGTAGATGGGATTACGGGTGGAACTATTACATCAAAAGGTGTAGAAGAAATGACTTCAAGAACATTGGAAGTCTATGTTAATTATTTTAAAAATATTAATAACTAATTATTATATGGAATCAAAAAAAGAATCTTTATTTTCAAAAAAAAATAGAAAACTTCTGACTGATCCTTTAGATGATGTTAATCCTATATCTATTCAAGTTTTAGGAATATGTTCAGCTTTGGCCATTACCGTTCAAGTTGAACAAGCATTTGTTATGTCTTTGTCAGTTCTGGCAGTAATGTTTTTTGGAAATATAATTATATCAACTTTAAGAAACTTAATTCCCTCTAGAATAAGAATAATTGTTGAATTAGTAGTTGTAGCAGCACTTGTTATATTAGTTAATGAAATTCTTAAAGCCTTCTTACCAGACGTTTCAGAAAAACTTTCTGTTTTTGTTGGATTAATAATTACTAACTGCATTATTATGGGAAGACTAGAAGCATTTGCTCTTGGTAATAAAATTTGGCCATCAATACTCGATGCTATAGGAAATGCAATGGGATATGCTTGGATACTGATTTTAGTTGCATTTGTAAGAGAATTATTTGGATCTGGAAAAATATGGGGTTTTCAAGTTTTTCCTGAAAAATTTTATGAATTAGGTTACATGAACAATAATATTATGATTCTCCCTCCTATGGCCCTTATAACAGTTGCAATAATTATTTGGGTACAAAGAAGTAGAAATCAAAAATTAATAGAAGAAAATTAATTATGGATTTAGTTAATATTTTTATAAAATCAATCTTTATTGATAATATGATCTTTGCATATTTTCTAGGAATGTGTTCTTATCTGGCTGTTTCAAAAACTGTTGATACAGCTGTTGGTTTGGGAGCTGCTGTTATTTTTGTTTTAGGAATAACAGTTCCCATAAATTACTTACTAGAAAATCATATATTGAAAGAAGGAGCACTAACGTGGATCTCAGATGATTTAGCCAATACTGACCTATCATTTTTGAGTTTTATTATGTTTATAGCAGTTATCGCTTCCATGGTTCAACTAGTAGAAATGATTGTAGAAAAATTATCTCCGGCTTTATATGGTGCATTAGGTATTTTTCTGCCACTAATTGCAGTTAACTGTTCAATTCTTGGAGGTGCTTTATTTATGCAAGAAAGACAATATTCGTCAATGGCTGAAGCAACAGCATTCGCATTGGGATCTGGTGTAGGTTGGTTTTTAGCTATAGTTGCAATTGCTGCAATAAGAGAAAAAATAAGATATTCTCATGTACCTGCACCATTAAGAGGATTAGGTATAACCTTTATAATTACTGGGCTTATGGGAATAGCATTTATGAGTTTTATGGGAATCCAATTATAAATTTTAAAATATGGGACTTACTTTATTAACAACTATTCTAGTTTTCCTTTCTGTTGTATTATCACTAGTTAGCATGCTTTTATTCGCGAAATCTCAACTTTCACCGGGAGGATTAGTTAAATTGAAAATTAATGGTGAAAAAGAAATTCAAGTTGACGCAGGCAGTACAATCCTTTCAACTTTAAGTAATAATAAAATATTTCTACCCTCTGCATGCGGAGGGGGAGGAACATGTGCTATGTGTAAATGTCAAGTTAATGAAGGTGGTGGTGAAATTCTTCCAACTGAAAAACCATACTTTTCAAGAAAAGAAATCAACGATAATTGGAGACTTGGTTGCCAAGTTAAAATTAAAAATGATATGAATATTTCTATTCCAGAAGAAGTTTTTGGTATAAAAAAATGGGAATGTGAAGTTATATCAAATTATAATGTAGCTACATTTATAAAAGCTCTTGTAGTTAAACTTCCTGAAGGAGAAAATTTAAATTTTGAAGCAGGTGGATATATTCAAATTGATGTCCCAGAAACTAAAGTAAATTTTAACGATATTGATATCAGCCCAGATCCCAGTGATCCTGCTGGACCTAATAAATTTAAGAGTGAATGGGATAAATTTAAACTATGGAATCTAAAAATGAAAAATGATGATCCAATTTTTAGAGCATATTCAATGGCAAATCATCCTGCCGAGGGTAATATTGTGATGTTAACAATTAGAATTGCAACTCCACCTTGGGATAGATCTTTAAATAATTGGTTGGATGTTAATCCTGGAATTTGTTCCTCTTATATTTTCACCAGAAAACCTGGTGATAAGGTAACTATTTCAGGTCCATATGGAGAATTTTTTATTAAAAATACAGATGCAGAAATGGTTTATATTGGAGGAGGTGCAGGTATGGCTCCGATGAGATCTCACTTATTTCATCTTTTTCATACTCTAAAAACAAAAAGAAAAGTAACATTTTATTATGGGGGAAGGTCTAAAAAAGAATTATTCTATGAAAAAGATTTTAGAGATATAGAAAACAAATTTCCTAATTTTAAGTTTCACTTAGTTTTATCAGATCCATTACCTGAAGATAATTGGAATGAAAAAAAGAATACTAATGACAAAGGTGATGGTTTTCTTGGGTTTGTTCATAACTCAGTAATAGAACATCATCTTAAGGGACATGAGTCCCCCGAAGATATTGAATTTTATTTTTGTGGGCCACCACTTATGAATCAAGCTGTATTAAAAATGTGTGATGATTGGGGTGTGCCTGAAGAAAATGTTGCATTTGATGATTTTGGAGGTTAATTATAATTTGGATCTGAATGATTTAAATTATTAATGAACTCTTCGTCAGTTAAAGTTAGTAAAAAAGCTTTTAGAGCATCCTTATCACTTTGATTTAAAAGTAATCCCTCCCCTAAATTCTTCATAAGTGGATCTATAGTTGAAGAGATATGACCACCAAAGTTATAATGTTCAATAACCTCATCTAATGTTTGAAATCTACCGTCATGCATATAAGGAGGAGTTAATTCAATATTTCTTAATGAAGGAGTTTTAAATTTAGCTTTATCACTTGAATTTTGTGTAACTAAATATAAACCTAGATCATTAAAGTTTTCATCACTATCTAAACCATTATTATGAAAAATATTATCTGTAAATAACGGAGCTTGGTGGCAATGAAAACAGTCTGCTCCATCATAAGGTCCATCCAAGTTAAATAAATCCCATCCTCTCAACTCAGTATCAGAAAAAATAAGTTCACCCCTGTAAAATTTATCAAACTTTGAATTACCTGAAATTAGAGTTTTTTCAAATTGACCGATAGCTTTAACTACATAATTTGAGTCTATATCATCAATATTGAATGCAGACTTAAATAAGTTAGGATATTCTGGGTGTGAATTTAATTTATAAGAGATAATTTCCCATAATCCATTCATTTCAATATGACTTGATACTGTTTCTATAGCTTGTTCTTCGAGGGATGATACTCTTCCATCCCAAAAAAAATTATTTTGCCAATTTAAATTAAATAAATTCATTGAATTACGATTAGTCAAATCACCATTTACTCCCATACTTAAAGCTTGAGGTTCAGAAAATGCTAAAGATTGAATATGACATGAAGCACAAGAAATTTTATCAGCATCACTTAAGATTGGATCATAAAATAATTTTCTACCAAGATTAACTCCCTCTAACGTAATATCTTCAGAATTATTTATAGTTGGGAAATGATTTGGGATTTCTAAAACATAAGGTGAAGTGGAAAAAATGTTATCTTTATCGGGTTGACAAGAAAATAGAATTACAATAAAAACTATTGTTAAAATATTATTTTTTTGTTTCAAAATGTTTTTTGATAAAATTAATATAAATTTTGATTAAAAATTAACTTTTAGAAAAATTAAAATTTAATCCAAATTGAAAAGCAAAATTTCTTGCGTCTAAAACGTCAAAAAGTAGAACATTATCTAAAATAAAATGGATTTGTAATATATCAGAAGTGTAAACTGAACCAAAACTTAAATTACTGATTTTATTGGTATTTAAGTATGAAGATAATAACTGAATTTTTTTAGAAACAGAACACTGATAAGAAATAATAAATGAATTGAAATTATAATTAAATAATGCTCTATTGTGAAATAGTATTGATACAGAATTTTTTTATCAAAGTTATATTTTGTACTCAAAAAAATATTTCTATTTAAATTAGTAGTATAAGATTTTTCAGTATTAGCTGGTCTCATAACACTTGATAGTGAGTCACTGAGGATTTGAAATTCATTTGAAATATCAGTATTTTCAGAGGAATTTATTTGGATTCCATCTAAAATAAAATTAACCTCACCACCTGTGGAGTAAGAAGTAGAATTTTTGCTATCCCAATTAAGCTTTCCAATGTCAGTTATTGAAGAATTGAATTGCCATTTTTTATAATTATAGCTAAAACCAAAATCAAAAGCTAAACCATTATTCAGAAAAGGATTAATATCAAGATTAAAATTTTGGTTATCTAAATACGAATTTATCCCTGATGTATTCAATAATATATTGGAGGTTAATGTAGTTTGATAAATTGGATTTGACAGAGAATCAGTATATGAATTTAAGTTTAACTTCCTTGAATCAATATTTATTAAACCATTAAGAAATTTGAATCTTGTTCCAATACTAAAATTTTTATTATCACTGTAAGCAAATCCTAAATTCAAACTGTTATAAGATAAATTGTTAAATTTCTCATTATTAAATGAATTGATTTTATTCAAACTTGAAGCATTTCCATTTGAAATAAAATTTATAAACTTATTTGAAAATTGTAAGCTAAAATCATTTATTAATTTGTCAGAAATATAAACATAATATTTTTTTTTATTACCAAATTTAAAGCCAATATGGAAATTCAAAATATCAATTCTTGAAGAAAAAATATTAATTTCATTCTTGTCTAAATTAGATAAAATATGAGGTAAATTAATTTTGAGTGAATCATTATTATCCTTTAAAAAAAAATTATTGAAGGTAATAGGAGAATTAAAACTAAAATTACTATTTAAAAAAGGAAAGGAAATAACAAAATCTTTATCTGGAAAAATGGATGGATTTGCATCCAACTTTAAAATGTGAGCATTAGAATAAAATCCGGTATGAATATTTTGGCTAAATGAAAAATTGTAAACTAAAAAAAATATAAGTATAATTATCTTTTTCATTTTTAATTTGAATTAATATTTATTAAGGCACCTAATGAAAAAAATATTTCATAATCTGTATATAGTTTCACTGAACTATTTTCAGTATTTGATGTGTTCATTTCAATATCGATTATAACATTATCAGAATTAAAAAATGCATCTATTTGATTTGAATCTAAATTAATATCTTTTGTATATAAATTTGGTTCTATTGTTCTACCGTTATCATCAACCTCTGCGGCATAAACTAGATCAGAATATAAAGAATCTTGAATCAAGTTATTTGATGAATTATAAAATTTAAGATTAATATCAGCATTTAATGGAAATTCATTAGAAATATTAAGTTTCATGATTATACTGTGAATATTATCATAAATATTATCTGTTAAATTTGGTGGTTCATAACTTATTGTATCGGTTCTATTAGCATCATCTATTCTCAAAAATAAAGGTAAGTTCATTTCAAAATTTATAATAATTGATTCTCCAGGACTTATTTCATTAAATTGTCCTTGAAATCCATTAGGGTTTGGGGTAACAGATCCACTGTAGTTTATCTGATTGGGGACTAAAGAAATAAATTCTGACAACTGATTATTTGTATTAGAATTATTATATTCTGCATATGAAAAAGAACTTGGAAGTACATTAATGATGGGTCCATTTAAATTTGCACTTTCAGAATCATTATAGCCAATTAAGTCTAAATCAATATCAAATGGAATACTAATTTCATTATCAATATTAAATATCATTTTGGGAGTCTCAAGGTAAATATTAGATGCAATATCATCGAGAATACTAATTTCTATATCAATAGTTCCAGGATCAATTTCCTTAATTTCTTGGCCAAAATATCCATTAATGTTATTAAATTCTAAATTATTTACAGAAACTGAAAAAGATATAAAATCTGAAGCATCAAAAGCTTCATAAGATTCTGATGAGTTAATTTGAGTGGAATATAAAACTTCTATTTGATTATTAGAATTAGATAAGTCAAAAGTATAATCTTGGAGATCTATCGATAGAAATAAAGGTCCTAATTGTTCTGTATTTAAAATATTTATAGATTGATTATAAGCAAAATTATTATGATCTAAGAGTTGAGGTATTTCAATAAGTAAACTTATATTTGAATTAAAGGTTGATGAGATTAAATATTCTAGAGTACCACTATTCATATTAATAAAGTTAATATCAATTCCTTCATCAAATTCCATATCAAATATAAAATTATCAGATGGTCCTTCTTGTTCTGGAAATTTAACTAAACCATTATCAACTTTTATATTACTTCCTATAACATTAATATTAATATTATCTGTTTCGTTCATAGAAACAAAATTTGATGTATTAAAAGGATTTGGACCACTACCATAAATATATATTTCGTTAACTTCAAAAACTAATTCATTATACATTGTAGTTCCCTCTAAAGATAAATATTCAATAGTTGAAGAATTAGGTAAAATATTATTAAAAATAAATTCTCCTATTACACTATTATCAATTTGGTTCTTCAAAATTAACCTCAAGTAATCTATATTTACACTAAAATTATTAGTAATTTCTAATGACAAATTTCCATTAACAATATTTACAAACAAAAAATCCTCTGATGCAACTTGACTGTAGGTTCCTCCAAACTGATTAGAAATAGTGGGAAAATAAGCTGAACCAAATTGTTGGGAATACTCAATCCCATAATTAAAATTATTTGACAATAAAGTATCCTCCAAATTTCCAGCTAATTCAGTTAAAAAAATTTGTTTAACTTCTTGAAAATTATCTAAGTCTATTTCACCTAATTCAAAACTTTCATTTGTTGGATCTTGATTTTCAATCTGAAATAAACTATCACTTCTAAACGAAGCAATACTATCCTGAAAATAAAGCACTCTTAAAAGTCCATCCTGTTCTGTTATCAATAGACTATCCTCAGGCAAAAAATCCTCTAAAGTAGATATTGAACTAAGAACAGGTAAAGCTAAATTGGAATTAAATTCAATTTCATTTGAAATATTATTTAAATTTTCGTCAACACAAGAACAAATAAACAGAAAAAAAATAAAAAAAATCGAGTATATTTTTCTCATTGGTATTTTTAACCAAATATATAACTAAAAACAAGAATAATTATATGAATTAGAATTATTTAATATTAAACTTAGAATATTTTCTCCATTTTTGAATAGCTAAAGAAAAATCTAACGGTAATTCTGATTCAAATTCAATCCATTTATTTGTTCTTGGATGAATAAATCCTAAAGATTTTGCGTGTAACGCTTGCCTATTGATGACCTTAAAACAATTTTGGACAAACTGTTTATACTTTGAAAATGTTGTTCCCTTAAGAAGTTTATCTCCTCCGTATATATCATCATTAAATAATGGATGACCAATGTGGTTAAAATGTACTCTTATTTGATGAGTTCTTCCAGTTTCTAACTTACATTCAATTAATGTAACATAATTAAATCTCTCTAAAACTTTAAAATGAGTTACAGCTTTCTTCCCATAATTTTTATCATCAGAAAAAACCTGAAAAATTTTTCTATTTTTAAGGCTTCTACCTATGTTTCCTGATATAGTACCGCTATTTTCATTAAAATCTCCCCAGACTAGTGCAATATATTTTCTCCTAGATGTTCTTTCAAAAAATTGTTTTTGGAGGTGAACTAAGGAATTATCATTCTTTGCAATGACAAGAATACCAGAGGTGTTTTTATCTATTCTATGAACTAATCCAGGCCTTAATTCATTATCTTGATTAGGTAAATTTTCAAAATGATATTTAATACCATTCATTAATGTTCCAGTAAAATGTCCAAAACTAGGGTGAACAACCATACCAGAGGGTTTATTGACAATAATTATATCAGTATCTTCATGTAAAATATCTAATTTTATTTTTTCTGGTGTTAAAGTTTCAATTCTTTTAGGAAATAACTTATATAAAACTATATTATCATTGGGTTTAATTTTGTAACTAGACTTTACAGGATTATTATTGACTAATACAAGATTTTGATCAAAAAGTTTTTGTACTTTATTTCTAGTTAAATTTGAAATTTGATTAGATAAGAATTTATCAATTCGCATAAGAACTTGCTTACCATCAACCAAAAAATTGAAATGTTCATATAACCCTGATTTTAAATTATAATCTGATAAAGGTTCAATTGACATTTTTTATATTATTATGATTTTAATTTATAATAATTGATGAATCATTTACCAAATTTATAGAATCTTCTGTAAACCATAAATTAATTTCAGTACCTAAATCAATATTAATACTATCATCTGTAGGAAATTGTTTAAATACAAAAGATTCAAGAGTATCAACTACTGATTTATCAAAAATTAATTCCCCAATGTTTAAAGACTCTTCAAATAACTGTGATTTAATATTTATAAATTTTAAACCTTTGAAATTTGGGGTATTGATTTTTTGTTTATTCCCGTTACCAAGAGTCAAATCTAATATTGAAGATTTTTCAATTTTTGTATTTGAATTAATAATTTCATCATCAATATTTACACCCAAAACAACATTTGGATGAATATCATTTACATAAATTAATTTTCCAATTCTAAAACCTTTAGCGGATAATTCAGAAATATACTGTCTTTTTGATTTGTCAGTAAAGTCTGGAATAGAAATTAAACTTACTTTATTTGGATTAATTGTTAATAGAAGTTTTCTGTTTGATTTAACTTTTGAAAAATGTTTAGGAAGCTGAGATAAAACTGAACCTCTAGGATAATTTGGATTATATGCACCTGAATCAATTATCAAATATCTTAAATTTAACTTTGATATGGTATCGCTTATATCCTCAACTCTCATACCAATTAAATTTGGAACTACAATAAAGGATTTATGCTTTGTGTAATCATTTAACTTTGCTAAAGAAAACTTTACAATGAGTATTAGAAAAAATAAACCAATTATAACATTTAGAAAAAAATTTTTCATAATTAAAAATAATCTTTAGTAAATTAAGAATAAATTAAGTTTAGACCAAAATAAATTAAATTTTTAACCAATTATTTATAATCCTCTCACCATATTGGGACAAAACAGATTCAGGATGATATTGAATCCCAAAAATTGGTAAATATTTATGATTAAAAGACATTACTGTTTTTTTTTTGTCAAATGAGGTAGGAAGTAAAAATTTATTATTTTTCTTTATATTCAAAGCCCAAGAATGATATCTTCCAACTTTAATTTTATTAGGAATATTCTTATAAATTAAATTGTCTTGAATAATTGATATATTATCTTGAATACCATGCTTTACATTTTTCAAATTATATAAATTTCCTCCAAAAAATATACCTAGAGCTTGAAAACCAAGACAAATTCCTAGTATTGATTTTTTTTTATATATTTTATTAATTAATAACATTAAATCTCCAGAATTATTAGGTAAACCTGGACCTGGAGATAATAAAAATTTATCGAAATCGTCAACTCTATTAAAATCAATTTCGTTATTTCTCCAAACTTCAAAATCACTAATTTTCTTTTCTACAAGATGAACCAAATTATAGGTAAATGAGTCATAATTATCAATTATTAATACTTTCATATATTAGATTAATTATTAAAATAAAAAAAAATAATGGATTCATCTAAAAACAAATTTAAAGCTCCCAAACCACTGGCATCTTATTCTCATTTCATCAAATCTAATAACCTATTATTTTCGTCTGGCCAAATAGGAATAGATCCATTAACCAATAAATTGGTTAACTCATCTTTTAAAGAAGAAATGATTCAAGTTATGAATAATATTGAAATTATTCTTAATAATAATTCTTTAAAATTTAAAAACATCATTAAAGTTAATATTTATCTTACCGATTTAAATAATTTTGAAATGTTAAACAAAATATATAAAACTTATTTTAAAAATAAATACCCAGTCAGAGAAACTGTTGAAGTATCTAGATTACCAAAAGAAGCAAATATTGAAATATCTTTTATTGCCGAGTTTTAATAATTTTTTTTAACATGAATTTATCTTTTAATTCAATTCTATTATTTACTTTTTTTAAATTACAACATGAATAAAAATAATCGTGTTGAAAAAAAAGAGTGTATGATTTTTTAAAAGCTAAACTTAAAAAAAAAAATTTTTCTTCGAGTGTTAATAATGGATTTATATCATAACCCATTACATATGGTAATGGAATATGAGAAGTTGAAGGTAATAAATCAGCACAAAATACAATTTTTTCATTATTAAAATTAATATGAGGTATCATCTGAGATTCAGTATGACCACTGACAAATAAAATATCAATATCAGAAATAAATGTTCCCTCTGATTTTATAAAGTCTAATTGTCCAGATTTTTTTAATGGAATTAAATTTTCATTTAAAAATGAAGCTTTTTCTCTACTATTTGGATTAATGGCAGACAACCAGTGTTTTTCATTAGACCAATACACTGCATTCTTGAAAACTGTTTCTATTTTTCCATTTTCATTGAATTTAGTTGCACCCCCACAATGATCAAAATGAAGATGAGTTAAAATCACGTCTGTTATATCATCTGGATGATAATTATTTTTTTTTAGTGAGGAAATTAGGGTCTCATTTCCATGAAGGTGATAGTAAGAAAAAAACTTATCACTTTGTTTATTTCCTATTCCACAATCTATTAATATTTTCTTATTGCCATTATCGATAAGTAAACTTCGCATTGACCATGAACATAAATTATTAGAATCTGAAGGATTAGTTTTACTCCAAATCACTTTTGGAACGACACCAAACATTGCACCTCCATCTAACTTAAATTTTCCAGTTTCAATTGAAATTATTTTCATAAGTTAAATATATACTAAATCAATTTCAATTTCAATATGATTTCCATGTTTAATTAAAAATTTACAATCATTAAATTTTGGTTCGGATATACCATTAAAATTATTTTTAGAAAAGCCAAAACCTTCTCTAGGGAATAAATTAAATATACCACCCATATCTATCTTTCCATTTCCATTTTCATCATGATATAAACTTATTGCATAACTTCCTGGATCAATATCTTTAAATTTAATTAGCATAACACTATCTTTAACAACCAAGGTTGTATCTCTATAGTTAACTGTATTTGAATTAAAATTCTTTGGGTCATTATAGATAGCTACTACAAGTTTACCATTTAAATTAGAAAAATTCTTTACTTTTAACAAAAGATTAGTATTGTCGAAATTGATGTTTTTACTTAGAGAACTTTTAAAAAGAAAAATAAAAAAAATAAATTTAATTATTTTATGTTGCATATTTCAAATTTTTAAAAAATTAAACTTAAAATATTTTTTTTTGATTGCATATTTTTTTTTGAATAAATCTAATCCTATTTTTTGCCAAAATCAAGACAGTTTAAATAAAAAAATTTTTTTCATAGATACTTTAAGAGAAATAAATCTAAAAGAAAAAAAAACAAATAATAGGTTTGAATATTTAATCCTAAAGAATAAGGTTCTAAAAGTTTATCCACTTGCATCAATATTGTGCGAAAAAATAAAGTATATTGATAGTAAATCAAATTCAGTTTCTAAATTCAGAAATAAAAAAATTATTAAACTTGAAAAAAAGAAAATAAAATCAGAGTATATAGATAGAATTAAAATGCTAACTTATTCAGAAGGGAAAATATTATGTAAATTGATTTATAGAGAAACAGGTTTGACAGTTTATCAGATAATTAGTAAATATCAAAATAAAATAAATGCAAATTTATGGTACAAAATTTTAAAATTATATAATGGTAACATAAAAATTATCTATGATCCAAATAAAATTAAAGAAGATAATGAAATTGAAAATATCATTAATAATCAATTTATCAAATAAGAATTATGACAATCAACTCAAATTTTTTTTTTAAGCATAATATTAATATTTTAAAAAATAAAAAACATCCGATAGTAATTGGATGGAAGTTAAGTAATCCAGAAAATATAGGAAATATAATAAGAATAGCAGATAATTTTAATTGTGAAAAAGTAATATTTGTAAAAGGAAAAAACAACTTTAATCATAAAAATATAAAAAGAATTGCACAATCTAGTTTTAAAAATATTGATTGGATATTTTGTTATGAAGAAGATTTAAAAATGAAAATTCCAGTTGAATATACAATAATAGGTATTGAAACTTCAAATTATTCTAGAAATATTTATAATGAAAGCATTAAAAATAACACAATATTTATTGTAGGAAATGAAAAGTCGGGATTAGAAAAGAGTATTATCAAATTGTGCAGTAAGGTTTTATATATACCTACCTTTGGTAAAAATAAATCAATGAATTTGAGTCACGCTTTGACTGTAGCTTTAAGTCAATGGATTAAACAAAATTATTACTAAATTATATTATTATCTAGCAAGATCTTTTCCATCTTTTTTTGAATATCTAAAGTTTTTTCAGCTACTATTTTTTGAAAAAAATTATCATTAGATGAATACAAAATTTTTCTTGAAGAATTTACAATTAAGCCAATATCATTATTTAAATTATTTTTTACGATTTCTTCAATTTTACCACCCTGAAAACCCAAACCTGGAATTAAAAGAAAATGATTAGGAATAAGTTTTCTTATTTTATTAAAGTAATTTGATCTATTCGCACCAATAACGTACATTAAATTATCTATATTTCCCCACTTTGAAGATATTTCAATAATTTTTTCAAAAAGATAATATTCATCAAATTTTAATAATTGAAAATCTTTTGCACCAATATTTGATGTTAATGAAAGTAATATTACCCATTTATTTTTATATTCCAAAAAAGGGATAATAGAATCCATACCCATATATGGAGAAAGAGTAATTGCATCAAAATTTAAATACTCAAAAAATGATTTTGCATACATTTTAGAAGAATTTCCTATATCTCCTCTTTTCGCATCAGCTATTTTGAAAATATCTTTTGGGATATAATTTAAAGTTTTAACTAATGAATCGTAACCTTTTGATCCATAATATTCATAAAAAGCTAAATTTAATTTATATGAAATACAATAGTTTTTTGTTGAATCAATAATTCTTTTATTAAATTCAAAAATGGGATCTGAGTAATCAAGTAAAAATTTAGGAATTTTCTTTATATCTGTGTCTAGGCCAACACATAAGAATGATTTTTTTTTTTAATATTGGAAATAATAAAATTTCTATTCATAATCTCCCTCCTTCAATCTTTGAGTATTTTCTACAACTGTCAATTCATCAATTAATTTATTTATATCTCCATTTAAAATATCATTTAGATTATATAATGTTAAATTTATCCTGTGATCTGTTACTCTACCTTGAGGATAATTGTAAGTTCTAATTTTGGCAGATCTATCTCCTGTGGAAACCATTGATTTTCTTTTACTGTCAATTTCTGAATTTCTTTTTGCTAATTCAATTTCATATATTCTAGATCTTAAAACTTGCATTGCTTTATTAAAATTTTTAATTTGAGATTTTTGATCTTGACATTGAGCTACAACACCTGATGGTAAATGGGTTAATCTAACAGCTGAATAAGTAGTATTAACAGATTGTCCACCAGGTCCAGATGAACAATAAGTTTCTTTTTTTAAATCTTTTTCATTTATTTCAATATCAAATTCTTCTGCTTCAGGAAGTACAGCTACAGTGGCAGCTGATGTATGAACTCTACCCTGAGTTTCGGTCTGAGGGACCCTTTGAACTCTATGAACACCAGATTCATATTTTAGAACTCCATATACATCTTCACCAGATATATTTGCTACAATTTCTTTATATCCCCCAGAAGAGCCATCGGTAGAGTCAACTAATTCAATGGACCAATTTTTACTTTCACAAAATCTTGAATACATCCTGAATAAATCACCAGCAAAAATACTAGCTTCATCTCCTCCTGTCCCTGCTCTAATTTCAATTACAGCATTTTTTGAATCTTCAGGATCTTTAGGGATTAATAAAAATTTTATTTTACTTTCAAAATCTTGTTTTACAGGCAACAAAGATTCTAATTCTTGTTTTGCTAGTTCTCTCATCTCACTATCTGAATCATTTTTTAGAATTCTGTTAGACTCATCAATATTTTGGATAATATTTTTATACTGATTATATATCAAAATTATTGGTTCAAGGTCCTTATATTCTTTGTTTAACTTAATATAAGTTTTTATATCAGATATGATCTTAGGATCTATAATTTGTTGAGAAATATCATCAAATCTCAACTTAATACTTTCCAATTTATTAATTAATTTCATAGTTAATAAGTATATGTTCCAAACTTATTAGTAATACTTAATTTTTTTGTTTCAGAATTTAAAACTCTGCCTATTATCTTTGCATCAACTCCAAACTTTTTTGAAATTTCAATTATTTCATTTGCATATTTATTATCAATGTAAATTTCCATTCTATGTCCCATATTAAAAACCTTATACATTTCTTTCCAATTAGCTGATGATTCTTCTTGTATTAATTTAAATATTAATGGAATATCAAATAAACTATCTTTAATTATATGAACATTATTAACAAATTTTAGGACTTTAGTTTGACCTCCCCCCGTACAATGAATAATACCATCTACTTTAGATCTGAATTTATTTAAAATAGATTTAACAATGGGAGCATATGTTCTAGTGGGACTCAGAACTAATTTACCTAAATCTAAATTCTGATCAAAAACTTTATCATCAAGACTGTATTTACCTGAATATACTAGATTTTTTTTGATTTTATTATCAAAACTTTCTGGATATTTATCTCCAATGTATTTTGAAAATATATCGTGCCTAGCTGAGGTTAAACCGTTGGAACCAATACCACTATTATAGTAATCTTCATATTTTGACTTACCAAAAGATGATAATCCAATTATAATATTACCTGCTTTGATATTTGAATTATCTATTATTTTACTCTTTTTAACTCTTGAAATAACAGTCGAATCAACAATCACAGTTCTAACTAAATCACCTAAATCTGCTGTTTCTCCTCCAGCAAAATTAACGTTAAAACCAAGATCACATAATTTTGATATAAATTTTTCAGTTCCATTAATTAACCTAGAAATTACGCTACCAGGAATATTATTTTTATTTCTCCCAATAGTTGATGAGACTAAAAAATTATCGGTAGCTCCGACACAAATTAAATCATCAATATTCATGACTAGGGAGTCTTGAGCTATACCATCCCATACAGTAATATCACCGAATTCTTTCCAATAAGTATATGCAAGTGAAGATTTAGTTCCAGCACCATCTGCATGCATAACAATACAGTAATCTTTATCATTAGCTAAAAAATCATCAACAATCTTACAAAAAGCTCCCGGAAAAATACCTCTATCAAGATTTGCAATTGCATCGTGAACTTCATTTTTATCTGAAGATACACCTCGCAAATAGTATCTATCTTTATTTACCACAATTATTTAATAAGAATTAAATAGAAATTTAAAAGAATACTAATATTCACCATACTTATTAGCATCTTCAGGATCAGATATAGTTTCTCTAAAATCAGTTCTTCTATTCATTTGATGTGCAATCTCTTTTAACTTTCTGGATTTTAATCTTTTAATAAATTTTTCAGATAAAATTGTACCTTTTTGAAAACCAAGTCTTTCCTGTTCTAAAATCAGTGGTTCACTCTCACCCATACCTACAGGAACAATTCTATTACTCTCAATACCTCTTTCAATAAGATATTCAACACATGACTGGGCTCTTTTTTGTGAAAGATTTAGATTAAATTCATTACTACTCCTAAAATCAGTATGAGATCTTAGTTCAATTCTTAACTCAGGATTTGTATTAAGAACATTTACTAGATTGTCTAAATCAATCTTAGAAATTTCTCTTAACTCCCAACTACCTAAATCATATTCAATTAAGGGTAAAACAATTGGTAATCTGTCAACTTTCATGTTCAAATTTACATTTATTGAATATAGAAAGCCTTCATCTGTTGATTCAAAATCATTGATAGTTAAATCTTGAGTTGAAAAACTATCTTTAACAGTTATATATCTATCTTTTGTGAGCTCAATATCATATTCTACTCCTTGTTTGATTAAATCTTCAGGTAATGTAAAAGAACCAGTTTTATCAGTAATAGCATCGTAAGTTATTCCATCTGAGCCTTCAATTTTTATTGAAACTCCTTCTATTGGATCTTTATTTTCATCGTCACTAATTAAACCTTGCATTTGAAAATTTAAATTAGATAATTTGGCAGTGTATATGTCATCGCCCCCTCTACTCCCTTTTCTATTGGATGTAAAATAACCTTTCAAAGCATCTTTACCTGTAAACATTAAACCAAAGTCATCATAAGAAGTATTAATTGGATATTTCATGTTTCTAACTTTTCCGAATTGTCCACTTGGTCTTCTGGTGGAACGATAGACATCAAACCCCCCCCATACCTTCATGACCTTTTGAAGAAAAAAATAAAGTACCATCAGCATGCAAATATGGAGAAATTTCTTTCATTGGTGTATTAACCTCAGCACCTAAATTTTTTGGTTTCCCCCACTTTTGACTTTTTTTGTCATATTCTGAAACCCAAATATCAAAATCACCATATCCTCCCGGCATATCTGAGACAAAAAATAACTCCTTTTCATCAGGTGAGAGACATGGATAAATAACTAAAAAATTTGAATCAACTGAAATGGGTAGTAATTCAGGAACAGAAAATGCTCCACCTTTTTTTTCTGATGAATACACTCTTGGAACATTGAACTCATTTTTCTTCATTACAGAGCGATTAAATAACATTATATTACCTTTTTTATTAATTGAAGCTGCTCCTTCATCAAACTTAGAATTAACTTCATCATCAAATTCATAGAAATCACCCAAAGAAGATGGTTCAGACCACTTTGGTTTGATTTTGTTAGAATTTCCTTTACCTCTTTTTTTTGGTTTTTGAAGTTCACTAACCCAAATGTCAGTAAAATACTGACCAGTTTGAGCACTTGTTTTTCTTCCGGTAACACCTTTTCTTGCCGTGGTAAATAGTAAATGTGTATTCTCTTTATTACCAAATGATGGCATTCCGTCATCAAACTTAGAGTTTATAACTTTAAGATTTTCAACAGCGTACCTTGTAGGATTTTTCATCCAATCTTTTGCTTTTTTGCAAGATTGAATTTCATTAAGTGATCTAATATCTTCAGGTATCTTTTCACTATATAATTCGAATGATTCTATTGCATCATCATACTTACCTAGATTTTTTTGCATTAAACCAAGATAATAAATTGCAATAGGATCATCATATCTCATTTTAATTGTTCTCTTGTAATAACTCTCAGCTTGTCTATAATTTCCAATTCTTCTAGCACAATCTGCCATTTTAAAACTCATGTCAATCTTTTTAGATCTATCGCTAGATTTAGAATAAGCTCTTTTATAAAAATCCATTGCTTTATGAAACTCAAATTGATCATATGCAATTTTAGCTTTTTTCAATTGTTTACCTTGCGGAAAAACATTGTAATTTGAACAAAGAAAAAATAATTGGATAAAAATTAAAATGTTAAAATTTGACATATATTTTTGAAAAATTTATTTAAAATTTATGAAATCAATGCTAAAATAACAAAAATAATATAAATATTAGTTAAAACTAAAATAGAATAAGTAAACAGATTATATACTTGCTTCCTTGACAGTTTTTACAATTCTTCCAGCAATCTTATACGGATCACCATTAGATGCGGGTCTTCTATCTTCTAACCAACCCTTCCATCCATTTTCAACAGTTATTATTGGAATTCTAATTGATGCTCCTCTATCAGAAATACCATAACTAAATTCATTTATAGAAGCTGTTTCGTGTAAACCAGTTAACCTTTGATCATTGAAGGCTCCATAGACTTCAATATGCTCTTTAGTATATTTTCTAAAGGATTCACAAACTCTATTGAAAATTTTTTCTGAACCGCATGTTCGTAATAATGTATTAGAAAAATTTGCATGCATACCAGAGCCATTCCAATCTCCTTTGATTGGCTTTGGATGATATTCTATATAAAACGCATATTTTTCAGTGAGTCTGTCTAAAATATATCTTGAAACCCATAATTGGTCTCCAGCTAATTTTGCTCCTTTAGCAAATAATTGAAATTCCCATTGACCAGAAGCAACTTCTTGATTAATACCTTCAAAATTGATTCCAGCCTTTATGCACAAATCAGCATGTTCTTCGACTAATGCTCTTCCATGTGTATTTTTTCCTCCAACAGAGCAATAATAAAGTCCCTGAGGACCAGGATAACCTCCCATTGGAAAACCCAGTGGAAGATTAGTTTTAGTATCCATAATAAAATATTCTTGTTCGAAACCAAACCAAAAATCATTATCATCATCATCAATTTTTGCTCTTGCATTTGAAATGTGTGGGGTAGCATCTGAATTTAAAACTTCTGTCATCACTAAAAATGCGTTATCTCTGGCAGGATCAGGAAAAATTGCAACAGGTTTTAATAAACAATCCGATGAACCTCCTTCTGCTTGTTTAGTTGAACTACCATCAAATGACCAAATAGGACAGTCTTCAAGTTTTCCGGAAAAATTATTGACAACTTTTGTTTTACTTCTCATATTTTGAGTTGGAAGATAGCCATCTAACCAAATATATTCTAATTTTGTTTTCATTTTAAATGTTTTGATGCAAAAGTAATTGGTAATTTTTTTTTTTTTATTTTTTTAAAAAAAAATTATTAACAGAAAGTATTAATTTATTAAGATTTATTTATTTTTATTTTTTTTTGATTTTAAAATTTGATCAATTTCCTCATCTATATTTGATTTGATATCCAAATTTGAATTATTGATTTCTCTTTTAATATCTTCACTAGCATCTTTGAGTTTATTTATAAGCATAGATATGTTTCTGGAAAATGAAGGTATTTTATCTGCTCCAAACAATAATATGAAAATTAATACAGTAAAGATTAATTCTCCAGTCCCTAAAAAATTTAAAAATAAATAAATCATTATTTTGTTAAATATTTTTCTTTTGTGAATCAATCATTAAAGGAGTAGCAATAAATATTGAAGAATATGTTCCAATAATAACTCCAACCATTAAAGCAAACATAAATCCTCTAATAACTTCTCCTCCAAATAAAAATATTACTAACAAAACAAAAAATGTAGTCAAAGAAGTATTAATGGTCCTGCTTAGAGTACTATTTAAAGCTGAATTAACAATTTCAATTTTAGTTCCTTTCTTTAAATTTAAATATTCTCGAATTCTATCAAAAACTACTACAGTATCATTTAAAGAATATCCTATTACAGTCAAAATTGCAGCAATAAAAGCTTGATCAATTTCAAGTGAGAAGGGTAATTTTCCATAAAAAATTGAAAAAACTGATAATACTATTATTACATCATGAAAAACAGCGGCAACTGCTCCTAATGAATAGGAAATTTTTCTAAATCTGAATAATATGTATAAAAATATAACCAATAAAGAAAATAAAATAGCCCAAACAGCAGACTGCTTAATGTCGTCAGCAATAGTTGGACCAACTAATTGAGAACTCATTATTTGAAAATTTGAATTTAATTTTGAGAGACCTTGATTTAATTTTTTGTTGACCAGGTCGTCAGAATCCTTGGAATTAATTAAATATTTAGTAGTTATTTTAACTTGATTAGTTCTTCCAAAAGTTTTAACCTCTGGAGCAGTTTCAAATGGATCTGCTAAAGCTGATCTTATATCTTGAGTGACTATATCATTGTCAAATCTTACAACAAAAGTTCTTCCTCCAACAAAATCTACACCTTGATTTAAACCTCTCGTTAACAATGAAAAAAGCCCTAAAATGACTACTAGGCCAGAAAATAAATATGAAAACTTTCTTTTATCTAAGAATTTAATGGAAGTATTTTTAAACCATCCTTCTGTTATTTTTGATGAAAAACTAATTTTTTTCTTAGAGGATATTCTAGATTCAAAAACTAATCTAGTTAAAAAAATTGCTGCAAAAAGTGATGTGATTATTCCTATTATTAATGTAGTTGCAAATCCTTTAATCGGACCTGTTCCAAAAACATACAATATCACTCCCGTCAAAAGAGTAGTTACATTAGCATCAATTATAGCAGCATAAGCATTATTATATCCATCTGAAATTGCTAAACTCATTCCTTTTCCTGCTGATATTTCTTCTCTAATTCTCTCATAAATTAACACATTTGCATCAACAGCCATTCCAATAGTAAGAACTATTCCAGCTATTCCAGGTAAAGATAAAACAGCTCCAAGAGAAGCAAGAACGCCAAAAATAAATAAAATATTCAAAATTAAAGCAAAATTTGCTGCAAGACCGGCAGTTTGATAATAAAAAATCATATACAATAGGACAATTAGTAAAGCAATTAAAAAAGACGTAAATCCAGCATTTATTGCCTCCTTTCCAAGTGATGGGCCAACAATTTCTGACTGAATAATTTTAGCAGGAGCAGGTAATTTACCAGCCTTTAAAATATTAGATAAGTCTTCTGCCTCGTTAACTGTGAAATTTCCTGAAATACTAGAACTTCCATTTGGTATTATATCATTAACAGTTGGAAAAGAGTATACATAATTGTCTAATACTATTGCGACTTGTTTATTTATATTGTTTTCTGTGATTAATTTCCACTTTTTTGCACCTTTTGAACTCATTCTCATATTTACAGTAACTGAACCTGTTGGATCAATTTGAGTACTAGCATCAGTAATAACATCTCCACTTAATTTTGGAGTGTCATCTCTATTTGATTTTAATGCAACGAGCTCTAATCCAATTTCTTCATCATTATCAATTAGTGGTTTAGCTGACCAAAGAAACTTAGTATTTTTAAAATCATCTGTTAAAAAAGATCTAATTTTTGGTCTTTTTAATATGACGTTTACTTTAGCTGTATCCTCAATATTTACAACGCCTATCCTAGCACCAAAAGCATATTGAATATTTAATAAATCGAATAGTGGGTTATCAATATTTTCTGTTGAATCAATAAAAGAAGTATCAGTTTCTAAGAAAAAATCTGAAGTATCAGTTTCTAAATAATTTTCAGAGAATTTTTCTTCCTCGTCTTTAATTAAATTTCCAGATTTTAATAAAAAATCTTGGAGATCTAGAATATCTACTGTTTCCCAAAATTCAAGTTGAGCAGTACTTTGAAGGAGTTTTTTCACTCTTTTATGATCTCTTACTCCAGGCAACTCTACTAAAATTCTTCCCTCTTGTTCTAGTTGTTGAATATTAGGCTGAACAACTCCAAATTTGTCTATTCTAGCTCTAAGTACAGAAAAAGCTCTGTCAATTGCACCTTTTAATTCTTTTTTCAAAACTTCTAAAACTTTATCATTATCTGAATTTATTTCAAACTTACCGATCATGTTTCTATGACCAAAAATTCTGGGAGACGATAATAATATATTTGTATTATTTATTTTATTTATTTCATCAAATGATAAAATAAAATCATCAATAAAATTATTTTGAGAATTACTTTGTTTTCTTTTGGCCATTTCGATAGATTGGATAAAAGTTGGGTCTTTTGAATTATTAGATAAAACTTTTAAAATTTCAGGGACTGAAATCTCTAGAGTAACATTCATACCACCCTTAAGATCTAAACCGAGATTTAATTCTTGTTCTTTACAGTCATTCAAGGTGTAACCAAGATATAAATTTTGATTTGATAATGAATCAATATAAGCTTGTTCAACTTTAAAATCACCATCTGATTTGTTTAAAGCATCAGATTCTATATTTTTAACGATAAATGTAAATGTTAATTGATAAATACATATTATAGAGAAAATTACAGCCACGAATTTGATAAATCCTTTATTTTGCATAATATTATTATTAAATGTAAATTTTACGGCCACAAATATAAACTTTCGTAAAAATAATTACAATTTATTTTGATGTATTATAGTAATTTATTTATTAACCAAATGATAACTGCATATATTAACAATATGAAAATTTCAACTCAATTTTTAATTACAATTTTTCTTTGCACAAAAATGTTCAGTCAACAAGGATTTTACCAAGACCAAAATATTTTAGTAATAAAAGAAGATAACGCCTTAAATAATGCATGGTATGGTGGAATAAATGTTCCTCAACTTTCTCCAATCGATATTAATTTAGATGGAAAACTCGATTTATTTATATTTGACAAAAATGGAGATAAAATTAGCTGTTTATTGAACTATGGGGAAGAAAATATTCCAGATTACCATTTCAAACCTGAATTTATACCAAATTTTCCTGAACTTGAAGATTGGGTTTTACTGAGAGATTTTAATTGTGATGGTAAAAACGATATCTTCTCCTCATATAATGGTGGAATTAGAGTTTTTAAAAATAATTCTTTAGATAATTTAAATTTTGATCATCCTGAAATAATTTTAACAAACAGAGGAAATGGACTAACTAATTTGTACGTTAGCTCAGTTGATATTCCACATGTTGGTGATATTGATTATGATGGTGACATAGATATACTAACATTCTCTATATTAGGTAGTCATATTGAATGGCATAAAAATATGTCATTTGAAACCTTTGGACACTGTGATAGTCTTGTATTTGAATTAAAGGATGAATGTTGGGGTAAATTTAGTGAAAACTTTTCTGACAACTCAGTTTCACTAAATGAGTGTAAAAATAATATAATTAGATATGATAAACATTCTGGATCTACAATTACTTCAATCGATTATAATAATGATTCTTTTTTTGATCTTTTACTTGGTGATATAACTTTTAATAATATTATATACCTTGAAAATAGTGCAAATTCTGAAAATTCATTAATGGTTTCACAAAATCCAAATTTTCCAGAAAATACAGAAAATATTAATTTACAACGTTTTCCTGCTGTTTATCATTTTGATTTTGATAATGATGACATTAAAGATATAATTATCTGTCCTAATGGGAATAATGTATCTAACAACTATGAAAATATTTGGTTTTATAAGAATGAGTCTGAAACAAATATGAATCTTGAATTAATTAATAAAAATTCAATAATTAATACTATGATTGATGTTGGTTCTGGAGCTTCTCCATCATTTCATGACTATAATAATGATGGATTACAAGATTTAATTGTAGCTAATGATGGTTATTACACTGAAAATGGAAATATGAATTCCAAATTAGCTCTTTATAAGAATATAGGTAATTTAGATAATCCTATTTTTGAGTGGGTAACAGATGATTATATGAACTTGGGTAATTTAAACTTCGAAACAAGTTTAAAACCTTGCTTTGGTGATATCGATAATGACGGAGACGATGATATGATTATTGGAGACTCAAATGGAAATTTACATTTATTTACGAATATAATTTCACAATATAATACTTCAAACTTTTACGTTAATTCACTAAACTATTTTAATATTGATGTAGGAAATTATGCTCATCCTTTTCTTGTTGATTTAGACAGAGATAATGATTTAGATTTAATTGTTGGATCTCGTCAAGGAAAAATTTATTATTATGATAATCAAGGAGACTTAAATAGTCCATATTTTTCTCTAGTTGACGAAACATTTGGAAATATTAATTTAACTGATAGTATATTCAATACTGCTTATACAGCACCCTTTGTCATTGATGGTATTAATGGCTATGAATTATTTGTTGGTTCAGAAAAAGGGGAATTATTTCATTATACTAATATTGAAAATGATCTATTTGGATCCTTCAATTTAATTCAAGATACTTTATTGTTTTTTTCGAAAGTTAAAAGACTTTCTCCATCTATTTTTGATCTTAATAATGATGGTTGGAATGATATGATTATTGGAGGTTTTACTGGAGGATTAAATTTACTTATGGGATGTAATATAAATGAAGTTAATTTAAGTAACAGAAAAAAAAATAAAATTAAACTTTATCCTAATCCATTTAACAAAGAAATAATAATTGAAAATGCTAATAGTATTGAAAATTTAAAAATTTTTAATTCCTCTGGCAATATACTTTTTAACGGAAAGATATTAGATAATAAAATACTGACAAACAATTTTGCAAAAGGAGTTTATTTAATAATTATTGAGGATAAAGAAGGCAAAATAACAAAACAAAAGATGATTTCAAAGTAACTATTACATACTCTCTAATAAACCATTTGTTAATTTGACTGATTGAACAGATTTTTCAAGCATTTCAGATTCGACAGAATTTAACTTCAATTCAACTATTTCTTCAACTCCATTTCTACCAATAATTACAGGAACTCCAATTGAAATATCACTAAATCCATATTCTCCGGACAATAATACTGAACATGTATACATTTTTAACTGATTACAAGCTATGGATTGAACTAGTGAAGAAACTGCAGCTCCGGGAGCATACCAGGCTGACGTACCTAACATTTTAGTTAAAGTTGCTCCTCCAACTTTAGTTTCATTTTCAATTAATTTTATTTTATTAGGTGACAAAAAATTTGATATGGGTATACCTTTTTTAGTAGCAAATCTTGATAAAGGTATCATGCCTTTATCACTATGAGCTCCTATAACCATTCCTTCAATATCAGACATTGGAGAGAGAAGTTGCTCAGAAATTCTGTATTTAAATCTTGCACTATCTAAAATTCCTCCCATACCAATTATCCTGCGTTTCGAAATATTTAAAACTTTGTGAGTTAAATAAGTCATAGTATCCATAGGATTACTGACTACTATAATAATAATATTAGGAGAAAACTTTAATAGATTATTTGCAACATTTTTTACAATTTTAGCATTGATATTAATTAATTCTTCTCTTGACATTCCAGGTTTTCTGGGGATACCACTGGTTATAACAGCAATATCAGAATCTTGAGTTTTTGAGTAGTCATTTGTAACACCATTAATTTGTGAATTAAAATTATTCAATACTGAAGCTTGCATTAAATCCATTGATTTACCTTCAGCAAAATTTTCTTTTATATCTAATAAAACAATTTCAGAGGCAAAATTTTTAATTGCTATATATTCAGCGCAACTTGAACCAACAGAACCAGCACCAACAATTGTAATTTTCATTGTAAATTAAATTTGTGATTTAGATATTTTACCGCTAATTTAGTTTTTAAATTTTATGAAAAAAAAATTAATCTGAAGTTTTTCATTAAAAAATCTAATTGTTATATGAAACAATTTTATATATATATTTTTTTTACACTAATATTTGTTGATGCTAGTGCTCAAAACTGTGATGCTATTATTCCAAATATTTTTTCCTCTTCATCTTCTGAGACAATAATTTTCGATGAAAATAATATTATAGATTCAGTCTATTTCGATTTATGTATTGGAGAAGAATTAATATTAGAAGGGAATTATGAGGTAGTTTCTGAAAATCCTCAATCTGATTTATATTTTAAATGGTATTTGGATGGAATTGTAGTTTCATCCTCTAACTCATTTTCTCAAGTTTTTAATAATTCAGGAGGATATGTTATATCTCTAGAAATAACTGATAATTTTGGTTGTATTTATTCAACTTTTTGTTTCATTAGGGTCTCCTTTCAACCAGAAGTAAATTTAAACTTTACTCCAGATTTAAATATTTGTCCTGGAACTTTTACTACAATTAGTACTTCAGATGAAAATAGTGATATTCTATTTAGTTCAGATATTTCAACTGGAAATTGGTCTTCTCCTCCATGTGAAGATGAATTTGCTGAACCACTATATCTTCCTGATGGAAGTGGAGCAGTTTATGAAACGAGTATCATTTTAACTTGTTTTGGAGAAGGACAAGCTTTAACTAATATAAATGATATTTTATCTGTAGACATTAATATGGAACACTCATACACAGGTGATCTTGATATATATTTAACAGCTCCTAATGGAATTCAGGTAACTTTATTTGAACAAGATGGGGGCTCGACTTGGTTTGGAGAAGCAACCGATCAAGACGCTTCAGAGACAAATCCAGGGATAGGATATGATTATGGATGGTCAATGAATCCATCATATAATGGAACAATGTCAGATGGTATGGATGATAACACTGTACCTCAACCTGATGGATTTGGAAATATATTAAATCAAGATACATATCTTCCAATCGGTAACTTTCAAGATTTTTTAGGTACTTCATTAAATGGAACCTGGACAATAACTGTAATTGATAATCTTAGTATAGATAATGGATGGATTTTTTCATGGGGTATATCTATTAATCAAAATATTATTCCTTCTGCATGGAGTTTTAATAATTATATTACTGAAGAAAATTTTATTTTAGATAGTACCATTACTGATTTTAATGACTCTACAATAATTGTATTCAATGAACCTGGAACTCATGAATATATATACAATGTGATAGATAATTTTGGTTGTTCATATACCAGTAGTCATTCAGCTTCAATTTCAGATTACATTGAGTCCAATTATACATTTGAAAATGAATATTGTGGAGGAAATGATGGAGAAATAATTTTAAACCCCTCTGGTGGATTTAGTCCAAATAATTTTTTTGTTGAATGGAGCAATGGATCAAATAATACTATTATATCAAATTTAAGTCAAGGTAATTACTCTTTCATAATATCTGATGAAGTTGGTTGTAAACTTCAAAATTCTATATTTATTTCTAACGAAATTTTAGGTTTAGAATTTGATATTACAGTTAATGATGATCACTGTAATCAGGGAATTGGTGATGCTAATTTAATAAACTTAAATGGGGATCCACCTTATACTTTCAGTTGGAGCCACTCAAATTTAAATTCATCAACAACAAATAATTTATATCAAGGTAATTATTCAATTGAAGTAATCGACTATTTTGGATGTTATGGAAATAAAGAATTTGAAGTAATAAATATAAGTGGTCCTAATTCATTTTTTGAAAATAATTTTGATACAGTAGTATTTAATAATGGAACTATAGAATTTTTAAACCTATCTTCCTCAATAGAGGAAATAATTTCTTTTGATTGGAGTTTCGGTGACGGAAATTTTTCTAATATTGAAAATCCGAAAAATAATTTTGACCAAATAGGAGAATATTTAGTTCAACTAACTGTTAACGATCAATTTAATTGTTCAGATACATATAGTAGAATAATAAATTCTGTAGAAGATTACTTCATTTGGTCACCAAATATTTTTACCCCTGATAATAATGGTTTGAACGAGACTTTCAGACCAATATTGAAAAACTTTGATGAATCAAGTTTTTCAATAAAAATTTATAATAGATGGGGTAAAATTGTTTATATATCCAAAGACTATCATTCTGGTTGGAATGGTAAAATTGCAAATACTAACATTTTATCTGAAAATGGGGGCTATTCATATTCAGTTAGTTTTAAAACATTTGGAAATAAAACTGAAAATTTATTTGGGTCATTTATATTGATGCGATGAATAAATCATATATCAATATTAGCATATTTAGCATTTTTTTCTATGAAGTCTCTTCTAGGAGGAACATCATCTCCCATTAACATTGAAAAGACCCTATCTGCTTCTGCTGCACTGTCAATAGTAACTTGTCTAAGTGTTCTATTAGTTGGTTGCATTGTAGTATCCCATAATTGAGATGCATTCATTTCGCCTAAACCTTTATATCTTTGAATTGTTACAGAAGAATCTTTTCCATTAGAAATTTCTGCTATCATTAAATCTCTTTCTTGGTCAGACCAACAATATCTAGATTCCTTTCCTTTTTTAACAAGATATAATGGAGGAGTTGCAATATAGATATATCCTTTTTCTACTAAATCTTTCATATATCTAAAAAAGAATGTCAAAATTAAGGTTGATATATGAGATCCATCTACATCAGCATCACACATAATTACTATTTTATGATATCTTAATTTATCAATATTTAGAGCCTTAGAATCTTCTTCTGTTCCAACTGAAACACCGAGTGCTGTAAAAATATTTTTAATTTCTTCGTTGTCAAAAACTTTGTACTGCATAGCTTTCTCAACATTCAAAATTTTACCCCTCAGAGGTAAAATTGCTTGAAAATTTCTATCTCTTCCTTGTTTAGCTGTTCCTCCTGCTGAATCTCCCTCAACAAGAAAAATTTCACATTTTTCAGGGTCTTTCTCCGAACAATCAGACAATTTTCCGGGTAAACCTGTTGAAGACATTACTGTTTTTCTCTGAACCATCTCTCGAGCTTTTCTTGCAGCTTGTCTGGCCTTAGCTGCAAGAATTACTTTTAATAAAATTTGCTTGGCATTTTTTGGATTTTCTTCTAAATAGTTTGATAACATTTCACCTACTAGTTGGTCAACAGCTCCTGACACTTCAGAATTTCCGAGTTTAGTTTTTGTCTGCCCCTCAAACTGAGGCTCCATAACTTTAACTGATACAACTGAAGTTAAACCTTCCCTAAAGTCGTCACCTGTAACTAAAACTTTTTCTTTTTCTAACATTCCAGACTTTTCAGCATAAGATTTTAGTGTTCTAGTTAATGCTCTCCTAAAACCAGCTAGATGAGTTCCTCCTTCGTGCGTATTTATATTATTTACATAAGAATGTAAATTTTCTGAATAAGAAGTATTATAGCTCATAGCTACTTCAACTGGTATATTATTTTTTTCTCCTTCCATATACATAACGTTGTCTATCAGAGTATCTCTATTTTGATCTAAATATTCGACAAATTCTTTTAACCCTCCTTCAGAGTAAAAAGTTGATGACAAAAAATTTCCATTATCCAAAAGTTCTCTTTCATCAACAATTACAAGTTTGATTCCTTTATTTAAAAAAGAAAGCTCTCTCATTCTTGAAGAAAGAATATCATAATTAAACTCGGTAGTATTAAAAATTGAATCATCAGGTTTAAAAGTGATTATTGTTCCACGATAATCAGATTCTCCAGTTTGAACCACTTCTGTTTTAGGGATACCTTTGGAATATTCTTGATTAAATATTTTTCCATCTCTATGAACTTCTGCTTTTAAATGAGTTGAGAGTGCATTTACACACGAAACACCTACTCCATGGAGCCCTCCAGATACTTTATATGAATCTTTATCAAATTTTCCTCCAGCATGAAGAACAGTCATTACTACCTCTAAAGCAGACCTACCTTCTTTTTTATGAATTGATGTTGGAATACCTCTTCCATCATCTTTAACAGAAACAGAATTGTTTTTATTTATTCTAACTTCTATATTTTTACAATAACCAGCGAGAGACTCATCTATTGAATTATCAACAACTTCATAAACAAGGTGATGTAAACCCTTTTGACCAACATCTCCAATATACATTGCTGGTCTTTTTCTTACGGCCTCAAGACCCTCTAATATTTGTATACTGTCAGCTGAATAATTTTTAGAGTTGTTATCTTCCATTTTCTGATAATTAATATTGTAACCAAAACAAATATAACAATTTAGAAAAATGTATAGACTCAAATAAGGATTATTAATACTTAATTTATTAACATATATATTTAAAAAGGAAAGGTTTGTGAATTATATTACTTTTCTTTTAAAACTTCAAAGTTAATATTGAATTTGACTTCTCTGTGAAGTCTTATTTTTGCAGAATATTTTCCTAAACTTTTGATTGTACCTCCAATAATAGAAATATACTTCTTATCTAATTTATGACCAAGATCATCAAGAGTATCTGACAAATTTAAAGAAGTTACAGAGCCAAATAATTTATTGCTGTTGTCAGTTACTTTAGCATAAATTTTTAAATTTAATTTTTGAATATCCTCAGCAATTGTATTTAAATCAGAAACTATTTTTTCTTCTTTAAAAGATTTTTGTTTTAAATTCTCACTCAAGATTTTTTTTTCTGATTCAGTTGCTAATATCGCTAAACCTTTAGGAATTAAATAGTTTCTGGCATAACCATTCTTAACCTCAAGCAGATCATCTTTAAATCCCAAATTGGGTACTTCTTTCTTTAATATTATTTCCATAAACTATTTCATTAAATCTGTTACATAAGGTAAAATAGCAAGGTGTCTTGCTCTTTTGACAGCCTGAGATACTTTTCTTTGAAACTTCAATGAAGTTCCAGTTAATCTTCTTGGCAATATTTTACCTTGTTCATTTAAAAATCTTGACAAAAAATCAGGATCTTTATAGTCAATATACTTAATACGAGATTTTTTAAATCTACAATACTTTTTTCTTTTGTCTGTGTCAATAGAGAGAGGTGTAAGAAATCTTATTTCGGAATTTGTTGCCATTACTTATCATTTTTTTTTGATTCATTAATTCTTTTTCTTCTCTTTTCAGCATATTCTAATGCATTTTTATCAAGAGAGACTGTCAAAAATCTCATTACTTTTTCATCTCTTTTTAGAATTGTTTCAAAATTTGATAAAGTATCAGATGCTTCCACTTGAAACTGGATTAAATAAAAAAACCCAGTTTTTTTATTTTGAATTGGATAAGCTAACTTTTTAAGCCCCCATGTTTCTTGACTTGTAATGCTAGCTTTATTTGATTTTAATAAATCAATATACTTTTTAACTGTTTCCTTTGACTGTTCATCAGACAAAACGGGATTTAGAATGAAAACAGTTTCATAATTTTTATTCATATTTTTTTTTAAAAAGGTTCGCAAATCTAATCAAATTATCTTGTAAATAAAAAATATATATGACTTAATACACATTTTAATGATGATATGGATCATTATTTAAAATTGATAAAGCTCTATAAATTTGTTCTAAAAGAAATAATCTAATTAATTTATGACTAAAAGTCATTTTAGATAGGGATATTTTATTTTTATAATTTGAAATTATACTTTCATGAAAACCATAAGGACCTCCTATTATAAAAACAAGTTTTTTTAAACTTTTATTCATTATATTTTGAATATGATTTGAAAATTTAATGGAACTCATCTCTTGACCTTGTTCTGATAAAATAATAATATAATCATCACTTTTAATTTTTGATTTAATTAATTCGGCTTCATTTTTTTTTTGAATTTCAAAATTTATATTTTTTTTACTTTTTTTTTGATAAATTTCTTCAATTTCAATCTTGATATACTTTTTAATTTGATTAAGGTACTTTGCAATTTCTTGTTCAAAAAATTTATTTTTATTTTTCCCAGTAAATAAAATTAAAATTTTCATTTTTATTAATTTTGATCCAATTATATAAAAATAAAATAACTTATTAATAAATTAGTAAATGAAAATTTCTAGAGATAATGTTTTAGACATACTTAAAATCGCTTTCAATGAGGATTTGAAAGGCAAAGACCATTCTTCAATTGCATGTATAGATAAAGATAAAATAGGTCATGCTAAGCTTATATCCAAAGAAAATGGAATGATTGCTGGACTTCAACTAGCTGAGTGGATATTTGAATATAATGACTCAAAATTAAAACTACTTAAACTTAAAAAAGATGGAGATTATGTAAAAAAAGGAGATACAATACTTGAAGTTAGTGGTAACTTATTATCCATTTTAAGATCTGAAAGAATTGTTTTAAACTTCATGCAAAGAATGAGTGCCATAGCAACAAAAACTTCTTCATTTGTCAAAATAATCAATAATAAAAAAACAAAATTACTTGATACAAGAAAAACAACTCCTGGAAATAGAATTATTGAAAAATGGGCTGTTAATATTGGTGGTGGAGTAAACCATAGATTTGGTTTATATGATATGATTCTTATCAAAGATAACCATATCGATTTCTGCGGAGGTGTTAAGAATGCTATAAACAAATGTAAAAATTATATTGATCAAAAAAAACTTGACATTAAATTAGTTATAGAAGCAAGGAATTTATCAGAAGTAAAACAGATAATTAATTTAGGAGGAATAAATAGAATTATTTTGGATAATTTTACAATTGGGAAAACCAAAAAGGCATTGATATTGATTAATAAAAAATTTGAAGTTGAAAGCTCAGGTAACATAAACATTAAAAATATTACAAATTATGCTGATTGTGGAGTTGATTATATCTCTGTTGGAGCTCTAACTCATTCAATAAATAACTTTGACCTAAGTTTAATTTCATCTTATAAAATTTAAAATGATCAAATTAGTCAATATTTTTGTGCTTACAATTTTGGTAAATAATTTTCTTTTTAGTCAAAATTCAAATGATATTATTGGTATTTGGCTAAATGAGGAAAAAAATGCTAAAATTGAAATATATAAATCAGAAAATTTATTTTTTGGAAAAATGATTTGGTTAAAAGAACCCAAGGATATAAATGGTGAGTTTAAAACTGATAAAAATAATCCAAATAAAAACTTAAGAAATAAAAAATTACTTGGATTAAAAATTTTGAGTAATTTGATGTGGAATGATAAAGAAAAAGAATGGATAAACGGGTCAATATATAATGCTAGAGATGGGAAAACTTATAAACTATTTGCAAATTTAAGTGAACAAAAATTAAAATTAAGAGGCTATATTGGATTCTCACTATTTGGAAAAACTACAATCTGGACTAAGTCTAATTCAATTAACTAATTATAAAATTTTTTTAAGCAATTTATAACATAATCAACTTCCTCTATTTTATTAAATCTTGAAAATGAGAACCTAATTGTTGATCTATCTTTTTTTTCATTTATTTCTTTGAGCACATGAGATTTTTTAATCGATCCAGATGAACAAGCTGAGCCACCAGAACATGCAACTCCAAGTATATCAAGATTAATAATAATGAAATCTGAAATTGAATTTTTGGGAAAACTTACACTAAGAATGGAATTTAAACTCAAATCAAAACATTCACTAAGACCATTAAAAATAACATTTGAAAAATTTTTTTTGAGTTCTGAAATCATATATCTTTTGATTTTTATTAAGTGATTCTCGTGATTTTCTAAATTTTTGTAAGATAATTCAAATGCTTTAGCCATACCTACAATTGAATACGTGTTTTCAGTTCCTCCTCTAAGATTTCTTTCTTGTCCTCCTCCTTTAATGAGAGATTTGATTTTTATTTTATTGTTTATATAAAGAAAACCTACTCCTTTAGGACCATGAAACTTATGAGAAGATGATGCTAGAAAGTGAATATTATTATTATATTTTAAATCAAATCTTAAATGTCCAATTGTTTGAACAGCATCAGTATGAAAATAAGCATTATATTTTTCACATAAATCAGCAACTTCATAAATTCTTAAAATATTTCCAATTTCGTTATTTGCATGCATCAAAGAAACAAGGGCATTAAAATTTTTGGATAAAATTTTTTCTAAATCATTTAAATCAATATTTCCTTTCTCATCAACTTTAACGAACTTAATTTTGACATCATTTAACAACCCTAAGCTATTAATTGTTTCTAGTACGGCAAGGTGTTCAATTTTTGAAGAAATGATGGTTTTTACTTTTAAATCTCTCACAGCTGAATTTATTGCCATGTTATCTGATTCTGTTCCACCAGAAGTGAAATATATCTCATTAGACTCACAATTTAATTCTTTAGAAATTATTTTTCTTGAAATTTCAATATGTGACTTGATACTTCTACCATATGAATGGGGTGAGGAAGGATTCCCAAACCCATTTTTCATGATTGGTAGAATAGTTTTAATAACTTCATCCTCTATTTTAGTTGTAGCAGCATTATCAAAATATACCTTCATAATTTTTTAAGATAAATTAATTTTTAAAATTTCATTAATAATTTTAGTAGTTAATTCATTAGCATTTTTTTGAGATACACTCTCGGAATAAACTCTGATAATAGGCTCGGTATTAGATTTTCTAAGGTGAACCCATTCATTGTCAAAAGTAATTTTTAAACCATCTTGTAAATTCAAATTGTAATTAAAATATTTATTTTTAAAATGAGTTAAAATCAAATCAAAATCTTGATTGGGTTTAATCTCAACTTTTTTCTTTGACATGAAATAATTTTTATATTTCTTCCTTAAATCAGAAATCTTGAGTTTACTTTCTGATAAATGGGCTAAAATTATAGCAGATGCAACTAATGCGTCTCTTCCGTAATGAAGTTCAGGTAGAATAACGCCACCATTTCCCTCTCCCCCTATAACAGCATTAACTTCTTTCATCTTTTTTCTAACATTCACCTCTCCTACTGCAGAAGGATAATAATTTACTCCATATTTTAATGATAAATCTTTCAAGGCCATTGTTGAAGACAAATTAGAAACTGTATTTCCTTTTTTCTTACTCAAAACATAATCTGCTGCAGCAACTAAAGTATATTCTTCACCAAAAAAAGATCCATCTTCACAAATTAAAGACAATCTATCTACATCAGGATCAACTACTAATCCAATATCAGCCTTATGTTCTACTACATATTTAGATATTTGTGATAAATTTTTATTTAGAGGTTCTGGATTATGAGAAAAATCTCCATTTGGATTACAATTAATTTTTACAATATTTACCCCCATTTTATTCAATAAATATGGTAGATAAATTCCTCCAGAAGAATTAATACCATCGACCACAACCTTAAACTCTGAATTTTTAATATTTTTTATATTAATAATTGGTAAGTTTAAAATTAAATTAATATGGAATTGCAAAAAATCTTTGACAAAAATTTTACCAATTTTTTCTTCACTTGAGAAATTTAAAAGTTTTTGATTTTTGGCGATATTGATAATTTTTTCTCCTTCAATATTATCTAAAAACTCTCCTTTATTATCAATTAATTTTAAAGCATTCCAATTTTTTGGATTATGACTTGCAGTAATCATGATTCCACCATTAGCTGACTCTTTAATTACGGCTAACTCTAGCGTTGGGGTTGTAGTCATTTCAATATTGATTACATCTATATTAAGAGCTATTAAGGTACTCTCAACTAAACTTGCAATATATTTTCCTGACAACCTTGAATCTCTTCCAATTACTACTTTAAAATCATTTTTTGATTTTGACTTAATCCAAATACCAAATGAACTAGTATATTTTACAATATCTACTGGAGTTAGATTCGATCCAACTTCTCCACCTATGGTTCCACGTATCCCAGAAATAGATTTAATTAAAGTCATAAATATTTTTTAACAAATATATAAATTGAATTTTTAAGAAAAAAAATAAAAAATGTGAACTTAATTGTGGATAAATTAGAATCACATATTTATTTTATACAAATAAATAGATTAGATTTACAAAATTGTTTAATTACATGATAATTCTATGAATTCAAATAGAAAGGGTAATAATTTAAGTAATCTAGTTATTCGTTATGAAAAAATGCTTGAAAATAAAAATGAAATATTTTTCGATAGCTTTGAATTTGAGGACATAGTTGACTTTTATATAGAAAAAGGTAAATATTCTGAAGCAATGATATGTTCAGATTTCGCTTTCAATCAATTTCCATTTTCATCTAATTTTCCGATTAAAAAAGCTCAAATATTAACTATACTAGAACGAGTTGATGAAGCAGAGAAAGAATTAAATATTGCTGAATCTTTAGAGCCAATTAACCCTGATTTATTTGTAGCTAAAGGTTCTTTACTTTCAAAAGATAAAAAACATACTTCAGCTTTAAAATTTTTTTATAAAGCAAAAGATATATCTGATAATAGTAGCGAAATACTCCCATTTATAGCTTTTGAATATCAATCAATGGGAAAATATGTTAAAGCAATAAAATATTTATCTGAATTTCTTAAATATGAACCTCTTGACGAAATGTCCTTATTTAACATATCATTTTGTTTTGAAAAACTTAAAAAGTACGATGAAGGAATTATGTTTTTTGAGAATCATATTGAAATAAATCCATATTCTGATATAAGTTGGTATCATCTTGGACTACTTCAAAACAAAATTAAAAATTATAAATTAGCAATTGAATCGTTTAGCTATTCAATAATAATAAATGAATCGTTTACTGCTGCTTACCATGAAAAAGCTAAAAATTATTCTTTAATAGAAAACTATGAACAAGCAATAAAAACATATCTTGAAACTTTTAAATACGAAAATACTAGTGGATATACTTTTCTTAAAATTGGGATTTGTTACAAAAACCTAACTCTTTATAAAGAAGCAATAAAATTTTTTAAAAAATCTTGTAGTGAAGATCCGCAACTTAGTGAAGCTTGGATGGAAATTGCTATTTGTAACGATAAACTAAACTTCCTTGATGAATCAATTTATTATGTAAAAAAAGCTATATCATTAAATCCGGATGACACCAATTATATTCTAATTCAAACTAAGATTTTAGTGAGAGCGAATTTATATTCAGAAGCTATTTTGGAGTTTGAAAAACTTATCAAATTAGGAGTAAACGAACCTAATATTTGGATTGAATATGCAAAATTAATGTTTAAAATAAGTGAAACTCATAAAGCAATTAAAATTTTAAAAACTGGTTTGAATTTTCATTATAAAAATTCTGACTTATTATTTAATTTAGGAATATATATGCATATTGATGGGAATATCGATATAGCAAAAAAATATCTAATAAGAGCTATTTCTCTTGATCCAAATTTGACAGAAAAAATTTTCTCAAAAATACCTCTATTAAGAAAAGATCTTGATTTTTCAAACTTTGACAATACTCAATGAATTTTAATTTAAATAATCTTCCTGCGAGAGAAAAAAAACCAAGAGAAAATGGTTTAACAATGGTTATGGATAAAGGATTAAGTCTCAATCAAGCCAAAAACTTAATTTCTTCATCTTCTGATCAAATAGATTTGATAAAATTAGGTTTTGGTACTTCAATTGTTACTCCAAACTTAGTCGAAAAAATTGATCTATACCAAAAACAAAATATTAAAGTTTTTTTTTGGTGGAACTCTTTTTGAAAGTTTTATTGCCAGGAATTCATTCAACGAATATACTGAATTAATAAAAAAATTTAATATAAAAACTGTCGAAATATCAGACGGATGCATAGATTTAGATCATAATGTAAAATGCAACTTTATCAGTAAACTTTCAAAATCTTGTACTGTTTTATCCGAGGTTGGTTCAAAAGATGAAGAGGTTGAACTAACTTCTCAAAAATGGATTGAGCTTTTAAATAGGGAATTAAATGCTGGATCATGGAAAGTAATAACTGAGTCAAGAGAGAGTGGAAATATTGGTCTTTTCAAAAATGATCACAAAGTCAAATCAAATTTAATTCAAAATATAATTAATAATGTTCCAAAAGATAGTATTCTCTGGGAAGCACCAAAAAAAATTCAACAAGTTTGGTTTATTAAAAGTTTAGGACCAAATGTAAACTTGGGAAATATTTCACCAGATGAAGTTATTTCTCTAGAATGTCTAAGATTAGGGTTAAGAGCAGATACATTTTTTGATTTTCTATAAATAAATGAAAAATATTACCCCAACTGAATTAATAAAACAAATAACACAGAAAAAAAATATTCAAATTATTGATGTACGAGAAAAATACGAATTTGATGATGGCTCGATTTCAAATATAAATATTCCCTTAGATGAAGTTATAAAGTCAATTGATAAAATTGAAAATGATAAAAATGTTATAATATATTGTCAAACAGGAAGAAGAGCTTGCGCTATTATAAATATTTTAGAAATTGAATATAACTTTAAGAATTTATACTGCTTAGTGGGAGGATATAAGGCATATATAAATGAAAAAAATAAATAAAATTAAACTACTTAACTTTATTTCCTTATTTGTGAAAGGATCTTTTATGGGCATTGCAAACATAATTCCAGGAGTCTCTGGAGGGACAATTGCACTTATAACTGGGATTTATGAAAAATTAATTAACTCATTAAAATCCATAAATTTTAATTCATTCAAATTATTATTTAATCTCAAATTTAAAGAATTTATTAACTATATAAATTTAAACTTTCTTTTACCAATTTTTTTGGGTTCAGTTATAGGTGTTCTTAGTTTTGCAAAATTTCTTAACTATTTATTTGATAATAAACCTAATTTAATTTGGTCATTTTTTTTTGGATTAATATTAGCCTCTGTTTTTTCAATCATAAAAGAAATAAAAGAAATAAACTACAAGACATTTTTTCTATTTTTATTTGGTTCGTTAATTTCAGTATACATTGGATTTTCTAATCCAATAATGTATCCTAATGATAACCACTTTTATATCTTTTTTTGTGGAATTATTGGAATTTGTGGAATGATTTTACCAGGTCTCTCTGGATCTTATCTTCTGATTTTATTAGGCAATTATAAATTACTTATGATTGATTCTATAAATGCTATTTTTGAAATTATTGAATTAATTATTTCTCTCAATTTAAATGATATTTCGCGATTTTCAAAATATAAAGATGTATTAAATTTTACAATATTTTTTTTCGGATCAGTTTTTGGTCTAATTGTTTTTTCTAACTTATTGTCAAAAATATTTAAAAAATATAAAGATATAATATTAGCTATTCTATCAGGTTTTGTATTTGGATCACTTTCAATAATTTGGCCTTGGAAAAGAGCTGTACATGATAATAATTTATTTGATAGAAATGGAAATTCAATAGTTATAGGTTATGAGAGATTTCTTCCAGAAATTTTTGATATAAATTTAATTTTATCAATAATTCTTATGTTAACTGGCTTCTTTTGTGTGTTTTTAAGTGAAAAAATAAACTTAAAAAAAAATGATGTTTAAGTATGGTTTAATTGGAGAAAAATTAATTTATTCTTCATCGAAAGAAATATTCCATAGACAATTTCAATCAAAAAAATTATCTTATGAAAATTATGAAATAAATAATATTAAAGAATTTTTAAAGTTAATAAGAACTAATAATTTTAGTGGACTAAATGTTACTAATCCATATAAAATAAAAATAATAGATTATTTAGATAAAATTGATCCTAAGGCACAAATAATTGGTAGTGTGAATACTATAAATTTTAAAAAAAATAAAACTATTGGTTTTAATACAGACTACCTTGGATTTTATAGTGCTTTCAGTAAGTATTTTAAAAAAAATATATCAGTTTTAATATTGGGATCAGGAGGCGTATCAAGATCAATTTCTTATGTATTAAATTCTCTAAAAATAAATTATCAAACTGTTTCAAGAACTAAAAACAAACACAATATAACTTATGAAGAGATTGATAAATCAACAATAAAAAATAATTTAATTATAATAAATACAACTCCACTTGGTACAATTGGCAAATTTAATGAAAAACCAAAAATACCTTACGATGATTTATCAAATAATCATATTTTAATTGATGTTAACTACTATCCAAGAGTGACCTCATTTTTAAGAGAGGGTATAAATAAAAATTGTTTAACTTTAAATGGATATGATATGTTAAAAAATCAAGCTTTAGAATCATGGAAAATATGGAATATAATTTAGTCCTCTAAGTATTCAGATTTTAAAATATTTATTTCATTTATCAATCTTTTAGTATCTTCTTTTGAAGTACCGTCATAAAACCCCCTTATTCTTTTTTTTTTGTCAATTAAAACAAAATTCTCAGTATGAATAAAATCTTGATCTGATCCATCACCCTTTGTAGTTGTTGCAAAATACGAATTTCTAGCAAGATCATAAATTTGCTTTTTTTCTCCAGTAAGTAACATCCATTTTGATGTTTTGATTTTAAATAAATCAGAATAAGCCTTTAAAACTGATATTGAATCAATTTTTGGAGTTACAGTATGAGAAATGAAAGATATTTCATCATCAAATAAAAAATGATCATGAAGGATTTTCATATTTGTTGTCATGATGGGACAAATATTATTGCATGTAGTGAAAAAAAAACTTGAAACATAAATTTTGTCAGACAAGTTTTTTTGTGTGACCTTGTCTCCATCTTGATTATATAAATCAAAATCAGGAATAAAGTGTTGTAAAGTATTACCTATAATTATTGAATCTAGCAATTTTGGATTTATATCTGCTGGTGTGAAGATTTTCAACGATGGATCTTTTTTTATATTTGGATAAACAAAAAATACTCCAATAAAGAGCAAAATTAAAACAATTAATATTTTATATATTTCTTTAAAAAACTTCACTTAAATAATTATTTGAATTGATTTGATACAAATTTATCATTATAATTTTTGCCATACAAATAAAATCCTTCCCCTGTTTTCACTCCAAGATTACCAGCATTAACCATATTAACTAACAAAGGACATGGTGCATATTTTTGATTATTAAAGCCCTGATATAAGACTTCTAAGATTGATAAACAAGTATCTAATCCTATAAAATCTGCTAGATGAAGGGGACCCATTGGATGAGACATTCCAAGTATCATTACTTTATCAATTTCTTCCACCCCTGCAACTTTCTCATATAATGCATAAATTGCCTCATTTATCATAGGTAATAAAATCCTATTTGATATAAAACCAGGATAATCATTGACTAAAACTGGAAATTTATGTATTCCCTTTGAAAGTGAAAAAATAAAATCGACAACTTTTTTAGAGGTATGAAAACCTTTAATAATTTCAACTAATTTCATTAAAGGAACAGGATTCATGAAATGCATTCCAATAAATTTATCTGGTCTTGAAGTAAATGCAGCTAACTTTGTTATTGAAATTGAGGATGTATTAGAAGCAAAAATAACATCTGAATCACATATTGAATCTATTTCTTTGAATAATTTACATTTTAAATTAAAATTTTCTGGTATTGCCTCAACAACAAGCTCAATTCCATTTAAAGAAGATTCTAAATCAGTACTTAATGAAATATTTCTTAATGAATTATCATATATTTTTTTTGTGATATTTTTTTTAACTAACATTTTTTCTAAGGATAATTCCATTCTTTTAAAGGATTGTTCTAATGATTTCTTAGATATGTCAATTAGATTTACTTTAAAGTTATTCATTAAAAAGGTCTGGGCTATTCCAATTCCCATAGTTCCTGATCCTATTACTGAAATTTTTCTCATAATTTAATTTATTTTCCTCTTCCTTGAAAGACTATTAATATTGTGTAAATAATTACTTTTAAATCGCTGATTAGTGTCATATTTTCTATGTATATTATGTCATATTTCAATCTTTTTATCATTTCAGAAATATTAGATGCATATCCAAATTTAACCATTCCCCATGATGTAATTCCTGGCTTGACTCTATAAACATGTTTATAATACGGTGCTTTTTCAATGATTTTTTTTGCAAAAAATTCTCTTTCAGGCCTTGGACCTACAATTGACATATCTCCTTTTATTACATTTATAAATTGAGGTAATTCATCAATTCTATATTTTCTTAAATATTTTCCGATTTTTGTAATTCTTTTATCTTTATCAACAGTTAATCTCGGTCCATTTAATTCAGAATCGATGAACATTGTTCTTAATTTTATTATTTTAAATTTAATCTCATTTTTACCGAGTCTTTCTTGTAAATAAAAAATACTTCCTTTTGAATCAAGTTTTATTAAGATAGATAAAAATAATAATAATGGTAAAAATAAAATTAATAAAGTACTTGAAATAATTAAATCTAAAATTCTTTTTACAGTAAAATTAAATTGAGACATTAAAACATATCTAATTTGAATTAACGGCTCATCAAAAAATGAAGTCATTTTCACCCTCCCCATCAATAAGTCATAATTATTTGGTTTTATTTTGATAATTACATCAGTCCCTTCCAAACAGTTTAAAATTTCTTCTAAATAGTTATCTTGTTGATTCCTTTCAATAGCAATAATAACCTCTTCAATATTTTTGTGTTTTATTATTTTAGAAATTTCTTTGAGAGAACCTAAATAGGGTATTTTTTTTTTTTAAATTATGATAGTTTGAATCTGATAAACCAATAAATCCAACAATAATATTACCTAGAGATTTTTTCAATTTAATCTTATTATAAATTTCAATAGCAGAATCAGAATTACCTATCAAAATAGTTTTGAAAAAAATTTTACCATTACGAATATTGTTTATAGTATTCAAGGTTAAGATATATCTTAAAAAAAAAGTAAAAGAAAAATGAATGATAAATAGAACTAATACTAAAGTGTAGTATTCTTTGTAGTTAGGTATAATGTCATCAAGAATTGCTATAAAAAAGATAAAAATCACCCCAATTAATGACTGAAATATTGTATTAGTAAAATCTTTCAATCTCGATCTTCTAAATAAATTATTATATTCTCCAGAGATGTAATATAAAAAAATCCAAAAAAGAGAAATAAAAATAATCCCTTCAAATAGTCTGATATCAAGATTAAAAGAATTTATATATCCTAACTTATCAAACTCAACAAATTTTTTTCTGTAAAGAAAAAATAAAAACCAAGATATTGATGCTGAAATTATATCTAGTAATAGATATTTTAAAAGCTGTCTGTTATAATTTTTTAATTTAGTTGAAGCCATTTAACGTTATCATAACTATAGAATGAGGATTCTTTATCCAATGATTTTCTAGACTCAATATAAATTCCAAATTTATTATTGATATTTCCTAATTGAACCTGATCATTCATGTAAATATATATTTTATTCCAAGTTTTTTTTGGATTTATACTCATAATTTCTTGAAAATTAATAACATTATTAGAATTCTCAATAATAATACCTACCTTAAAAACATCATCACACTTATAATTCATTTCTAACATTATTGCAGAATTTATGGAATTTAATTCGTATAGTTCTGATGTAACTATTTTGAAATAACTTTTTTTATTATCAAGATTTATTAATGATGAAGTACCTTCGAAAGAAAATAATGTATCATTTGTTAAAATAAAACCCGTATCACTTTCTAAATCTTTTTTAAATATATTTCCTAAATTTTCAAAATTCTCTATAAAAATAAATTCTGTATTTTCTAGATAAGATGTTTTTGCAGTGAGACTGAGAGTAGAATCTAGTGTAAGTTTAATTAAATTTTCTTCTGCAATTAAAAAGTTAGTGTCAACTTTAAGATATAGCTGGGCTAAGTTGTAAAATGGGTAAATCATTCTCGTTGCTGAAATTCCATTTGCCTTAATACCGGGATATACTCTAAATTCATGGAATCCATCTTCTAAAATTGGAATTTCACAAGGAATTTCAAAAGCACCTAGGAAATTTCCATCCATAGTTACCCATGCGTCAGTAATTTTATTTGAATTAGAACCTTGATCAAAAGTTGTTACCAAATCAAAATTTTGAATTTTAATATATGAGGGTATATCAGCCCTAAAATTATCAGTTTGACAAGACAAAAATACGACACTAAGTAAAAAGAAAAACCTAATATTAACCTTTTTCAAATTTTTTAAATAATTATAAACTTATCAAAATAAATTTAAATTTTATTTTATTTAAGTGAAAAAAAGATAATCAAATTAAACTAAATTGATTTACTAACTTATGAACAATTAACAAAATGATAGTGATAACAGTAAAAGTAACGATTATTAACATTAGAATGTTAATAACCAAAGAATTTTTATTTCCAGTCTATAAATATTTTATAGAAATTTGGCCCAATTAATTAATTAATAACTAAATTTTAAATTATGAAAAAATTAATTACACTAATTTGTACATTTGCATTAATTACAATTAATACAAATGCTCAAGACTACACTCCAAAAGATGGGGATTGGTCAATTGGTACTGATGCAGCATCATTATTAAATTATGCTGGAAACCTATTTAACTCTAATGCTACTGCACCTAGCGTTGATTTTTCTAGCAACAACATGATTTCAGGAAAATTATTCACTGATGACATGACAGCTTGGAGAGCTATGTTAAATATTGGTGTTCACTCATCAGATGATGATGGTGATGAAATGACTTCTTTTGACTTGTCACTAGGACTTGGAAAAGAATTCAGAAAAGGTACTAATAGACTTCAAGGTTTTTATGGTTATGCAGCTCATCTATCAGTTGGGTCTTCAACTACCACAATGGCAGATTCCGATGATGTTGAAACTTCAACTATGGGATTTGGTGCAAATGGATTTGTTGGAGTTGAATATTTCTTTGCCCCTAAAATGGGTCTAAGTGCTGAATACTCGCATGGTCTAATGTATAGCAGTGAAGATGATGGATCTGATGATCACTCTGAATTTGATATATCAGGTGGGACAACTTCAATTAACTTGAATTTCTACTTTTAGTATTCAAATGATAATTATTAAAAAGGGAGACTTAGTCTCCCTTTTTTTTATCAATTAATAATTTTTGAATTTTAATTTTATCACTTTTATCTCTTAGATATTGCCTTTTGTCATGAAGTTTTCTTCCTTTTGCAACTGAAATTTCAATTTTAGCTAAACCTCTATTATTTATAAATAATTTAATTGGAATCAAAGTAAGTCCCTCATTTTTTAATATTTTTTCTATTTTAGCAATTTCAATTTTCTTTAATAATAATTTTTTATCTCTTTCAGGTAGATGATTATTATAAGAACCAAAGTCATATTTTGCAATGTGCATTTTTTTAATCCATATCTCTGAATTTACAATCACACAATAAGATTGTGATATTGAGACATTATTGTTTCTTATTGATTTAATTTCAGTACCGGTCAATTGAATTCCTGCAATATATCTTTGTAATAAATTATATTCAAACTTTGCTTTTTTATTTAAGATTGATATATTTTTGGAAAGGCTCATTTCTTTTTTCTTTTAACCCATAATGATTTTTTATTTTCAATAAATATTTTATTAGACTCATTTTTTTTGGTTATTGCTCCAAAAAACGATAAAATTTTTTTTTCATCATTACTGAATTTATAGTTATAAAAATCACTACTCAAATTTTTAATAAAATTTGTGTCATAATCTCCATTAACAAATATATTAGAATTCATAACAAGTAATCCGAAATCTAAAGTTGATTTTATACCCATTATATGATATTCACCAATAGCTCTTTTCATTCTTGCTATAGCTTCTATCCTATCCTTTCCATGCACTATTAATTTTGAAATCAATGAATCATAATAAATTGGTATTTCCATATTTTTTTGATATCCACTATCAACTCTTACTCCAATCCCATTAGGCTCAATGTATTGCTTTAAAAAACCAATATCAGGATTAAAATCATTTTCAGAGTCTTCCGCATAAACTCTTAATTCAATTGAATGTCCAAATATTTTTATATCTTTTTGAATAATTTGCAATTTTTTATTTAGAGCAATATGGATTTGTTGTTTTACAATATCAATTGATGTAATAAATTCTGTTATCGGATGCTCAACTTGAATTCTTGTGTTCATCTCTAAAAAATAAAATTTATTTTTATCAAATAAGAATTCAACAGTTCCAGCTCCTACATATTTACATGACATAGCAACTCTTTTGGCACATTCACAAATTTCATCTCTCTGCTTGTGACTCAATGCAACACTGGGTGCCTCTTCTACAACTTTTTGATGTCTTCTTTGAATTGAACATTCTCTCTCAAAAAGATGAATGATGTTACCATAATTATCAGCTAGTATTTGAACTTCAATATGTCTAGGATTTTGTAAAAATTTTTCTATGAACACATCACCATCACCAAACGAGGAAAGAGCTTCACTTTTTGCTATATTATATGCATCATTGAAATCTTCTTGTTTTTTCACTATCCTCATACCTTTCCCACCTCCTCCTGCTGCTGCTTTAATAAGAATAGGAAAACCAATTTGCTTTGATATTTTGACCCCGTCTGATATATTTTTTATTTTATTTGAGCCAGGTAAAATTGGAACATTATATTTTTTTATTGATTCCCTTGCTAATATTTTATTACCCATCAATTTAATTGTTTTTGCAGAAGGTCCAATGAAAATTATATTAGCATTGAGTACTTTACTTGCAAATTCATGATTTTCTGACAAAAAACCATACCCTGGATGAATAGCATCTACTTTACTTTTTAAAGCAATATCTATTATTTTTTCTTGGTTTAAATATGATTCTTTAGATATAGATGGTCCAAGAAAATATGATTCATCAGAATTTAACACATGAAGTGATTTTCTATCAAACTCAGAGAAAACTGAAACAGTTAAAATTCCTAACTCTTTCAATGATTTAATTATTCTTATCGCTATTTCACCTCGATTAGCTACTAAAACCTTTTTCATTTAAATTCTTCAATTTAATATTTTATTAACCATATCAGCTGCTTCTTTAAATTTAACTACAGAAAAAACATTTAGTTTGGAATCATCAATTATTTTTTTTGCTTCAATTGCATTTGTACCTTGTAATCTGACAACTAAAGGCACTTGAATATTATTTAAATTATTATAGGCATCAACTATACCCTTAGCTACTACGTCACATCTTACAATTCCACCAAAAATATTTATTAATAAAACTTTAACATTTTTATCTTTTAAAATAATCTTGAATGCATTTTCAATTCTATTAGAGTCAGCAGTTCCTCCAACATCTAAAAAATTTGCTGGATTACCTCCTGCAAGCTTTATAATATCCATTGTTGCCATTGCTAGTCCTGCGCCGTTAACCATACAACCTACATTTCCATCAAGTTTAATATAATTTAAGCCATACATTCTTGCTTCAACTTCATCATTATTTTCTTCCCTTAAATCTCGCATTTCACTAATTTTACTATTTCTAAATAGGGCATTATCATCAATACTAACCTTAGCATCAACAGCAATAATTTTATCATCAGATGTCTTAAGAACAGGATTGATTTCAAATAAACTAGCATCTGAATTAATAAAAGCATTATATAATTTAGAAATAAAATTAACCATTTCTTTGTATGAGTTTCCAGTTAAATTAAGATTAAATGATATCTTTCTGGCTTGAAATGGAAGTAAACCAAGAGATGGATCTATTATTTCTTTAAAAATAGAATGTGGTTTTTTTTCTGCAACCTCTTCTATATCCATTCCTCCCTCAGGAGAATACAATATTATATTTTTTCCTAATTTTCTATCTAATAGTATTGATATATATATTTCTGAAATAGGATTTTTTCCAGGATAGTATACATCCTCACAAATTAAAATTTGGTTAACTTTTTTTCCTAAAGAAGAGGTTTGAGGGGTAACCAAATTCATTCCCAATATTTTTGTGGAAACTTCATCTAATTCTTTAAAATTTTTTACCAATTTGATACCACCACCCTTTCCTCTTCCTCCAGCATGTATTTGAGCCTTGACTACAAAAAACTTAGTATTAGTATTTTTTTGTAGTTTTTTGGCAATTAAATTGACATCTTTTGATGAGGATGTTACTATTCCTCTTTGAATATTAACTCCATATGATGAAAGTATTTCTTTAGCTTGAAATTCGTGTAAATTCATGATTTTTTTTTATTTCAAATTTAAAATTATTAATTTCTAAAAAATTTATTTGCGATAATATTTTTTAACAAATTAATCATATAATAAATATTTTTTTCTAATTTTTTTAAAATTAATTAAATCTTTCTCCCAACTTTTTCTAATTTCATCAGCTGAAAAACCTTTTTCAATTTGATCTTTTAATTTATCATTTCCAACTAATTTATTAAAATAAGAATTAAAAAACATTAATTTATTTGCCTTATATTGATTATAGGTATCTATTAGAAAATTGAGGTTAATATTACTTTCTATTGTGTTATTTCTTAAATCTATTCCATAACATATTTGATTTGCATGCTTTGGATTCAGACACCCATAATTTTGACTTGGAATAAAATTGAATTTATAATTTTCTAGTTTAGGAGAACCAAAAATTTGGAATTGTAAATTAGTTCCTCTGCCAACACTAATATCAGTTCCTTCAAATAATGCTAAAGATGGATAATTCCGAATTGAATTATAATTTGGAAGATTAGGTGAGGGTTTAATAGGTAAAATATATTTAGAATTTCTATTATAATTTAAGATTTTCTGAAATATTATTTCACATTGAACAGAATCACTTAACCAATATTCTCCATTAATCATATTGGCATATTCTAAAATTGTCATTCCATAAACAATTGGAACTGGATGAAGCCCAACAAAAGAATTGAATTCATTTTTTAAAATTGGTCCATCTATGTAGTCAACATTGGGATTTGGCCTATCAAGAATTAAAATTGGAATATCGTTTTCAGCACATGCTTCCATGACAAAATGAAGAGTAGATATATATGTATAAAATCTTACCCCTATATCTTGTAAATCAAAGAGTAAAATTTCTATATCCTTTAAATCTTTTTTATTTGGTTTTTTATTTTTTCCATACAATGAAATAATTGGAATTTTATTTAAATATAGTGAGTCATTTACTAATTTACCAGCATCATATGATCCACTGAAACCATGTTCGGGAGTAAATATTTTCAAAACATTAATATTCATTTTATCTAAGATATCAATAATATGCTGTCCTTTAACTACACTTGAATGGTTCGACACAATAGCAATATTTTTACTTAATAGATGTTTAGAATAATCTGAAATTTGTTCAATACCAGGAATTATATTTTTTTTTGAAAATATAAATTCTGAAACTAAGAAAACAAACAAAAAGAATAAACCAATAGAAAATAATTTTTTCATTTTATTATATTTGAATTAAAATTAAAGTATTGAAAATAAACTTTGAAAGATTTATTGTAAAAAAACTTCATTCAAATGAAATTTTAAATAATTCAATATCTGATTCAATTTTAAAGATATCAATCTTTGGAATAAGTATTAGTTTAGTCATAATGATTCTTACAATTGCTTGCGGTATTGGACTTCAAAATGAAATATCTAATAAAATTACTGGATTTACATCAGATTTTCAAATATCTAATATGGATTTTGACAACACAATAAATAAAAAGCCACTTGAGATAAGTGAAAATTTATTTTCGGAAATAAAAAAAATTAATAATGTTACAAATGTTAAGAGACAAATAACAAAAAATACAATAATAAAAACAAAAAATGATATTGATGGACTAGTTTTTAAAGGAATAGATGAAAATTTTGATGAAAATTTTATCAACAATAAAATCATTGAAGGAAAGAAATTAATTATTGATAAAGACATACCCAATAACAGTATTTTAATTTCAAAATCTATATCTTCAAAATTAAATTTTAATTCATTAGATACAGTTATTCTTCTGTTTCAAGATCAAAAAAAAATAAAACCCATAATAAAAAAATTTGTTGTTGAAGGAGTTTTTACAACTGGAATCAAAGAAATAGACGACATTTACGTAATAGGAGATATAAAGTATTTACAAAAAATAAATAAATGGGATAGTAATCAATGTACCTCAGTTGAAGTTTCAATCAATAATGATAGAAATAGAAAAAAAACTAGATATGATATAGAGAGTATAATTCCATATAATTTTTATGTTTTGTCATCCAGTGAAATTTATTCAGAAATTTATGAGTGGATTAATTTATTCAATCAAAACATTAAATTTATAATAACAATCATGTTAATAATTTGTATTGTTAACATAACATGCTCTATAATTTCAATTATTGTAGAAAGGTTAAAAATGATAGGTATTCTAAAGATTCTTGGTTCAAATAACACCTCAATTTCTAAAATATTTTTTTCTAATTGGATTTTTATAATGAAAAGATCTTTGTTTTTTGGTAATACGATTAGTTTAATATTAATTTTAATTCAAAAAAAAATTTAATATTTTGAAACTAAACCCAGAAAACTATTATGTGAATTATTTACCTTTAAACTTGAGTATAAATAATTTTTTATTAGTTAATACACTTACAATAGCTTCTAGTTTGTTATTACTTTTTATACCTTACATTATTATCAAAAAAACTGAAGCATATCAAATGTCAAATTTTGAATAAAATTTCAATTTTTTTATTAGTTTTTCCAGCATATTGTCATCAAAACTGAGATTTGTAACAAACCTTACTTTTGAAGTTGATATAGATTCACATAAAATATTATTTTTTTTCATAAAAGATATAAATTTTTTAACATTACTAACTTTAAAGATTATAATGTTAGTTTCAACTGGTAAAATTTCTTTGACATATTTAAGATCTTTTAAAACCGATTCAATTTTTTTTGCTCTTCTATGATCCTCATTTAAATATTTAAAATTGTTGTCAAATGCAAAGTCACAGGCTGCAGCTAAATATCCAACTTGTCTCATCCCTCCTCCAAATATTTTTCTGATTCTTCTGGCTTTTTTTATAAAAGTTTCAGAACCTAAAAGTAATGAACCTATTGGAGCACCTAGGCCTTTAGAAAAGCAAATTGAAATGCTATCAAAAATTAATCCATAATCGCTAGGAATTGTATCTGTCGCAATAATAGCATTAAAAAGTCTTGCTCCATCTAGATGCAGATTTATATTATTTTTTTTACAAAATTTGGATATTTCCCTCAAATCATTGATATCATAACAAGTTCCCCCAGCTTTATTATTAGTGTTTTCAAGGGACACTAATGTGGGTTTTGGATAGTGAATATTTGACTTTTTAATAGATGATTCAATTAAATTTTTGTTTAATTTTCCATTATTTCCATTTAAAAGATTTAATGATACACCTGAATTAAATGACGGCCCACCAGCTTCATATTGATATATATGAGAATTGTAGTCACATATTACTTCATCTCCAGGTTGTGTATGAACTTTAATGGCAATCTGATTTGACATTGTTCCTGATGCACAAAATAATGCTGATTCCATTGAAAATATTTTTGAAAATTTTTTTTGAAAATCATTTACGGATAAATCTTCTTCCCAAACATCATCTCCAACTTTGGCATTTATCATGAAATGAAGCATGTTTTTTGAAGGAATAGTAAAGGTATCGCTTCTTAATTCAATCATAATTAATTATTTTAAATATATTTTCTAAAATTGTTTTATTTGACATTTTATCTAAGTTAAATATGTAATCGGCCTTCATATATGCTGATTCTCTTAATTTATAATCTTGTTTTATAAATTTATCAAATGAATTAAAACTCTTGTAAGAAGATATTCTTGGTCTTTTTTTACGAAATTGCCATAAACATTCACTTAATACTTCAATATTTTTTTTAAGAAAAATAGTTATTCCACTATTATTCATTTTATCAATTAGATTACTATTAAAGGGAAATCCTGCTCCAGTTGATATGATTATTTTATTTTTTGATTGTAATTCTTTAAAAGTAATAAATTCCAAATTTCTAAAAAAAAATTCACCTTTATTTCTGAAGATATTATAAATAGTGTCATTAAATTTACTTTCAATATAATCGTCAGTATCAACAAAATTAAAATTAATTTTTCTTGAAATTCTTTTTCCTAAAGTTGATTTTCCACATCCAGTATATCCAATTAAATAAATTTTCATTAAAAAGGACTATCTGGTTCACTTCCGACTGTCTTAAGAATAATATTATCAATTATTCTAGGAAAGAAAAGGTTTAAAATCTTAATTAATTTAAAAGAAAAATTTTTTGAAATTATTATACTATTTTTTTTTTTTTGATAAGCATAAAAGATTTTTTTTGCAACATAATCAGGGGTCATCATTATATTCTCATTTCTTGGTGTTTTACCTTGAGGTTTACCAGATGAATCAATGGCATTAAACCTTATATTAGTTGAGGTATAATTAGGGTATGCGATTAAAATATGGAGGGATTTTTTTAAATTTTCAATTCTTAAAGCTTCTAAAAAACCCTGCACAGCATACTTAGAAGCGGAATATCCGGTTCTTCCAGGAATACCCTTAATACCAGCAATTGAGGAAACAAAAATTACAGATCCTTTAGTTTTAATTAAATTCGATAATGCATATTTAGTACAATATACAGTACCCCAAAAATTAGTTTCCATAATTTTTTTTGTAATTTTTAAATCAACTGTTTCGAAAAGAACTTTTTCAGATATTCCAGCATTATTGATTAAAATATCTATTTTATTATATTCTTTAATTATTTCAGACATCATTTTTTTACAAGACTCCTCTCTAGTAATGTCTAGGGCTTTATATGTAACTATAATTCTGTTGTTTTTAATTTCTTTACAAATTTGTTTTAGTATATCTTCACTTCGCGCAACTAAGATTACATTATAATTATTTTTAGCAAATTCAAAGGCACATGATTTACCTATACCTGAAGAAGCTCCTGTAATAACAACCAATTTATTTTCCATTTTTTTTACTTAAATAATAAATCTTTTTAAATTTAATGATTAAAATGATATTATAGAAAATTTATGAAAATAATTGAAGTACTTAATAAAAATGAAATTAAAAAATTTCATAAAATACCATATTTAATATATAAAAATGATAAAAATTGGATTCCACATATTAAACAAGAAATTGAATCTGTTTTTGATCCAAAAAAAAATAAATTTTTTGATCATGGAATTGTTGCTAGATTCATTCTTTTTAATTCAAATAAACTGATTGGAAGAATTGCAGTTTTTATTGACAAAAAAAGATCAAATACTTTTGAAATACCAACTGGTGGTATAGGTTTTTTTGAGTGTATTGAGGATGAATCTGCTGCTTTTAAATTATTTGATACCGCAAAAAAATGGTTAGAAGAAAGAAAAATTAAAGCAATGGATGGACCAATTAATTTTGGAGAAAAAGATAGATATTGGGGACTATTGATTAATGGATTTGATCATCCCCCGTTATATGGTCATAATTATAATCCAGATTATTACAAATCATTTTTTATTAAATATGGATTTAAAACTTATTTTAAACAACATACGTTTATAAGACCACTTGTTTACGAATTACCAAAAAGATTCCATAAAAGATTTGAGAGAATAGATCAAAATAAAAGATACTCATTAAAAAAAATTGATCTAAAATATATTGTAAAATTTGCAGAAGATTTTCGTAAAGTATATAACTCAGCATGGGTTACTCATGACAATTTTAAAGAAATGTCTTCAAAACAATCAATAAGTTTACTAAAAAAAATAAAACCAGTTATGGATAAAGATTTAATATGGTTTGCATATTATGACAATGATCCAATAGGTTTTGTAATTATGCTCCCCGAACTAAATCAATATTTTAAGGTAACTAATGGTAATTTTAATATTTGGGGGAAAATTAAATTTTTTATAAAAAAAATTTTAACCAAACCTAAATTTGTTTGGGGACTAGCTTTTGGCATTACACCTAAATTTCAAGGAATAGGAATGGAATCATATATTTTATGGACTGCTTCTCAACAAATTATAAATCACAACAAACATTACAAAGAATGCATTATTTCATGGATTGGAGACTTCAACCCAAAAATGATACATATTACCAAATCAATGGGAGGAAAAGAATATCATGAACATTTGACATTAAGAAAAATTTTTGATAATAAAATTAAATTCAAAAGATCACCAATAATTGAATGATTCCAAAAAAAACTATATTGATTTTTTGAATAAAAATATTGGGTGTATATTTGTGCATTCTAAAAAAATGCCTAGATGGCGGAATTGGTAGACGTGTACGCTTGAGGGGCGTATGACCTTTGGTCGTGCAGGTTCGAGTCCTGTTCTAGGCACTTAAATATGATTTGGTAGCTCAGTTGGTAGAGCATCTCCCTTTTAAGGAGAGGGTCCTGGGTTCGAGCCCCAGCCAAGTCACGTTTGATTTGGTAGCTCAGTTGGTAGAGCATCTCCCTTTTAAGGAGAGGGTCCTGGGTTCGAGCCCCAGCCAAGTCACCACTTCATCTTAACTGATTATATTCTTATGAATATTTTATTAATTACATATTATTTTGACCAAAATAAGGATGTTGGAGCCCAAAGATGGATAAAAAACTTAAAATATTTAGAAAAAAAAAAACATAATCTTACTGTTTTTACTTTCAAAAATTCAGAAAAAAAAACAAATACAAAAATATTAGTCAATAATCGAATTGAACCAAACTATATCTATAAAAAGTTATTTAAGAAAAATGTCCCAAAAGATATTTTAACAAGAAAAAAAAATCATTTGATCGATAAATTATTAATTTTTATTCGATCAAATCTGTTTATCCCTGATTCAAGAGTTTTATATTACTTTTCATCAGTTAAAATTTTAAAAAATCATTTAAAAAATAATTCATATGATATTGTTATTTCTTCTGGCCCTCCTCATAGTATGCATCTAATTGCCAGAAAAATTACCAGCAAATTTAAAATACCTTGGATAGCAGACTTCAGAGATCCTTGGACTAAAATTGAGTATTTTAAAAAATTACCAATTTCAAAAATGAGTAAATATATTCATGAAGTTTTAGAAAAGAAAATTATAAAAGAATGTGACTGTTTGATCACGGTCAGTGATTATTGGGGTAATCACTTTAAAAAAATAGGAGCCAAAAAAGTTAAAGTAATTAATAATGGTTTTGATAAAGAAGATTTTAAATATTTTAAAAGTGAACCAAATAATGTATCAATTGCTCACTTTGGAACTTTTCCTGAATCTAGAAATAATAAAACTTTATTGGATGTTCTAGATTTAATCTTTAATGATAAATTATTGGGAAAAAAAATGAAAGTTAGTTTTTATGGGTATACTTATAAAAATTTTAAAAGTGATTTAAATATTTTTGAATATAAATCAAGAGTTAATCTTTATTCTCATTTAGATTACGATAAAGCAATTGAAAAAATGCAAAACTATAGATATTTGCTTGTTAGCTTAAGTAGATCAGAAATGTCAAAAGGTAGAATTCCACTAAAGATTTATGATTATATGGCATCAAAAAGGAAGATTATTGCTATTGGAGAAAAAGGAACCGATCTTGAAAATATTATAAATAATTATAAATTAGGTATATACATATACTATGGAAAAGAAAGAGTTTTATATAATTATATTAAAAAAGATATGAAGACTTTAAATAAATCAAATATATCAAAATCTTGTAATAATTTTTCGAAAGAATATCAAGTTGAAAAACTAAATAATATTATAGTTGATATTTCAAATAAAAAAAATATTCATTGATGATTATTATAATTCTCTATTTTGACATTAATTTCCTCCCAATTATGCATAAGTAAATTCAACTTTTCAATTGATTTATTGTATTCAACAAAAAGATTTGTGTTTTTATAATTTATTGAATCATCATTTTTACTATTAAATTTAAGCTCAAATTCTTTTATTTCTTTTTCTATATATTCTATTTGTCTTTCAATTTTACTAGATTGATTTTTTAATTTTTTAATTTTTTTAAATGAGTTATTTTTTAAATTCTTTTTATTTTTTGCAATTTTAAAATTTTTAGTAGACAAATTTTGATTTTTGAGTAAGGAATCCAAATTTTTAATATCGAGATATTCTGATATATTTCCTAGATATAGCTTTATTGAATTATCTAAAAATTCCAATGTTTTATTAGTCAAATCCTTTAAAAAATCTCTATCGTGAGATACAATAACTAATGTACCTTTGAATAAATTTAGAGATTTTTTTAAAACCTCTTTTGATTTGATATCAAGATGATTTGTTGGTTCATCAAGTAGTAAAAAATTTGATGGGGATAATAATAATTTACAAATTGCTAATCGGGTTTTTTCACCTCCAGACAAAACTTTTACTTTTTTGAAAATATCATCTCCTGAAAATAAAAATGCTCCTAAAATACTTCTTGAATTAATTCTTTGGTGATCATTATTATTTTCGTCAATAATATCAATTAATCTTTTATTTTGATCTATTGAATCAATTTGATTTTGAGCAAAGTAACTTATATTCACATTTAGACCTTTTTGTATTTCACCATCATATTTTTCAATGCCAGCAATACACCTAATTAGAGTTGATTTACCTTTTCCATTTTTACCTACAAAAGCAATTCTATCACCTCTATTAATTTGAAAATTAAAATTTGAAATAATATTTTTAGACCCGAATGCTTTAGATAAAGATTTTATTTTTAAAATTACTTTACCTGGAATTTTTGATTCAGGAAATGAAATATCTATTTTTTTTGTATTAAAATCATCTACTGTAACTATTTCCAAATTTTGATTTTTTTTAATTAATTTTTGAGCTAAAACTGCTTTAGATGATTTATACCTAAATTTTTCAATTAGTTTTTTGTTATTTTTTATTAACTTTTCTTGATTTTTCTTTTTTGAGATTTGAAGGCTTATTCTAGATTTTCTAGAAGATAAATACTTTGAGTATGGGTAATTATAATCATAAATTTGATTATTATCAATTTCTATAGTTCTGTTAGTTACGCTATCTAAAAAACTTTTGTCATGAGAAACTAATATTATTGAACCTTGATACAATTTTAAAAATTTTTCTAAAAAAATAATCGAATCAATATCTAAATGATTATTAGGCTCATCCAATAAAAGAATATCTGGTTCATTTAAAAGTAGTTTTGCTAGTTCAATTCTCATTCGCCACCCACCACTCAATGTATCCGTTAAGTCATTAAATATTTTTGAGCTAAATCCTAAGCCAATTAATATTTTTTCAATTTTTGATTGATAATTATAACCATCATATAAATTAAATTCATCATGATATTTACTTAGAAGTATTAACTTATTTTTATATGAGTTAGATTTGATATTTAAACTATTTTTAAGATCAATATTTAATTCATTTATCTTATTTTCAATATGAATTATTTTTGTGAATGCTTTTTTTGTTTCTTCTAAAATAGTTAAACCATTTTCAAAATCTAAATCTTGAGAAAGAAAACCAATCTTTATATTTTTCTGGAAATTTATTGAACCTGAATAATAACCATCATCATTATAAATAACTTTTAATAATGTTGATTTTCCTACCCCATTATCCCCAACTAATCCTATCTTATCACCTTTACTAAGCATAAAATTAATTTTAGAAAATATTTTTTTACCACCAAAATCAACTGAAATATCTTTAATTATAATCATATAAATTAATTTTAATATGAAAATTAATACATCAAATCTTAAATTTGAATATGATTCCAAAAAATAAAAGGAAGTATATTAAACCCGACGATATAAGTGCAATATTTGATCCATAAGAAACTGAAATAGGCTCAAACTTAAATTCAATATCATAATTTCCTTTTTGCAACTCCATTCCACGTAAAATATAATTTACTCTATAGTAATTCTGCTTATTGCCATTTATGTAACAGTTCCAACCCTTATCATAATAAATTTCTGAAAATACCGCAAAAGACTTATTTTTAATATTTGCTTCATAAATTATATTGTTTGGTTTATATGATTTTATTCTAATTTCCCCACTAGAATTGAAGAAAGTATCATTAACCATAAATCTCTTATCTAACAAAACATCTTGAGATGGATCAAACTTTTCAAGTGATCTCATTTCATCATCAGCATTATTAACAATTATGATATTATTTACTAACCAAGCTGGTCCTAATCTATTATTATTCAGATTAGCTTTTAAAATTCCCTCACTATTTTTAAACATAAAGTATTTAACATTTAACATATTAATAACTGAAGAATTATTTTTAGCCAATTGATAATCCATTATTTCTTGATATCTCTTGAATTTAGCACCATGATAACCAGCAATATTATTGTGAAAGTATGATGTTCTTGCTCCAGCATCTAATCTCTCTGAAGTATTAAATACTCTAAAATTCAGTTCTTTATCTGATAAAATTTTTTTATCAGCCTCTGTCATTTTAAATGGTGAATTAACTTTTCTTGATTTAACAAAATTTTCGCTATTTAAATGTCTGAGATTTATAGGAATTAGATCACAAATCACTAGGGAGAAAAAAATAAAATAAAAAAGATTATTAGATATTTTTTTTATTATCAATAAATATATTGAAAGTGATGAAAATAAAATTAAAATAATTGATCTAAATGAATCTGAAATCAACATTGAATATCTGTCAGATTTTATAGCACCTAAAAGAAAGTCAGGTATATTATTATCTGTTTTTGATGAAAAATCAAATATAAAACTTGAAAATGTTATGAAAAAAAAACAAATACATAAAAAAATTAATCCGGAATATTTTAAACTTTTTAAAGCTTTAGTCTTATTTAAGTCAGATTTAATAAGTTCATTAAGAGATAAAATTCCTAAAAAGGGAATTGTTAATTCTAAAATCACCAGTATCATTGAAACAGTTCTGAACTTATTGTATCCTGGAACATAATCAAGAAAAAAATCTGTTAACCACATCATATTCTTACCCCAAGCTAATAATACAGATAAAATACTACAAGAAATTAACCACCATTTTAATCTTCCTTCAAGAAAAAATAATGAGAATAAAAATAAAAAACACAAAACAGATCCAATGTAAACTGGTCCTGAAGTAAATGGTTGTTCCCCCCAATATGTAGGAAATCTTTTTATAATATTTTTTGCATTAGGTATTTTTCTGTTTTTTAAAACTTGATATACTTGTGAATCATCAGATAACTTGGAATTAGATGCACCTCCAAACAAATTTGGAATCATCACATTAAATGTTTCTAATTTACCATAAGACCATGAAGTTGCATAATCTTTATCTAAACCCGAAGTCTTATTTTGGAGATTTGAATATTCAATAAGTTCAGATTTACTCCTTGTTGAATATTTACCATAATCGTATGTTGACCACAAATTTTCTATATTACAGCATATTGCTAAAGAAGCTGAAATAAACAAAATTGAGGTAGTTTTAAAAAAATTATTAATTTTTTTTTCTTTAAATGAATGAAAAAATTCAAAAAAACCAAATAGTATAATCATTAATAGTAAATAATATGTAATCTGAAGATGATTTGCTCTTATTTGAAGAGATAAAAATAACGCAGTTAAAATTGCACCGCTAAACATATTAGTTCTGAATGAAAAAAGAATACTACCAAGAACTGCAGGCATGTATGCCATAGCTTCAGCTTTTGTATTATGGCCCGCTTCTATAATAATAAATAAATATGTGGATAATCCATATCCTAAAGCTCCAATAATAGCGATGTATGGATTTATATTCATACATAATAGTAAAATGTAAAAAGAGATAAATGAAATAATTATAAAACTTGCTTCTCTCGGATAATTAAAACTAATTATTTTATTTGCAATATTTATTAAATTTGAGGAAGTTTTATATGAAATTTGATAAGCTGGCATCCCACCAAACATTCTATTTGTCCATAAGGCTTCCTCTCCAGTACTCTCTCTATAATCAATTATTTCTTTTGACATTCCCTTGAAATTGACAATATCTCCTTGATAAATTTTTTTTCCTGAAAATAAGGGACTAAAATATGATAGTGTTATCAAATTAAAAATAACAATTGCTAATAAATGAGGAAATGCTTTTTTAAATAAATTTCTTAAATGCAATTTCATAATATTTAAATTAAAATTAATCTATTTCTTCAAAATCAATATATTCAGAATCTATTTCTCTTTTTTTTGTTTTAGATTTTTTTTTCTTTTCATCTATAATGATATCTCCCACTTTTCTTTTTTTAATAGTTTCTTTTGATTTATTATATATTTGATTTTTAATAATTTTTTTAGAAAATAATTAAGCAAAAAAGGAATTAATATTCTTATCAAGATGATCACATAGTAAAATAGTATTAAATAAAATAGTATTTTAAAAATCATTTGGATTAAAATTTATTTAATAAGTTATTTTGATAAAAATAAGTTTCTTTGTCCATAAATTTTTTTAAAAAATTTATCATTTAAATTATTTATAAAGTAAATACTTTCACCCGTTGATTTCATTTCAGGACCTAATTCTTTATTAACATTTGGAAATTTATTAAATGAAAATACAGGCACTTTAACTGCAAAGCCTGATTTTTTTGGATTAAAACTAAAATCTTTAATTCTTGCACCTAGCATAATTTTTGTTGCAAAATTTACATAAGGTTCTTTATAAGCCTTAGCAATAAAAGGAACAGTTCTTGAAGCTCTCGGATTTGCTTCAATTACATGAGCAATGTTATTTTTAATTGCAAATTGAATATTTATTAAACCTTTTGTTTTTGTTTTAATAGCAATTTTTTTTGTTATTAATTTCATTTGATCAATAATATTTTCATTCAAATTAAATGGAGGTAGTACAGCATTTGAATCACCTGAATGAATACCACATGGCTCAATATGTTGCATTATGCCAATTATATGAACATCAATAGAATCCGATAAAGCATCAACTTCAGCCTCAATAGCTTGATCTAGATAATGATCTAATAATATTCTGTTGCCAGGAAGTCCTTTTAATAAATTAACAACATGATGTTCCAATTCGTTTGAATTAATTACTATTTTCATACCCTGTCCCCCTAAAACATATGAGGGCCTAACTAAAATTGGAAAATTTAAATTTTTTGATAAATCCAATGCTTCTTCAGCTGACTCAATAACACCAAATTTTGGATAAGGAATGTTATTTTCTGCTAATAATTGAGAGAATCTCCCTCTATCTTCAGCTAAATCAAGTGATTTAAAACTTGTACCAAATATTTTAATTCCATACTTGTCTAATTTTTTAGCCAATTTTAATGCTGTTTGCCCCCCTAATTGAACAATAACTCCTTCAGGTTTTAATAATTTGATAATATCGTAAATATGTTCCCAGAAAACAGGTTCAAAAAATAATTTATCAGCAGTATCAAAATCAGTTGAAACGGTTTCAGGATTGCAATTTATCATAATTGTTTCGTAACCCATTTCTCTGGCAGCTAGAACTCCATGAACACAACAATAATCAAACTCAATACCTTGTCCAATTCTATTCGGTCCAGATCCTAAAACAACTACTTTTTTCTTGTTTGATGATTTAACCTCTGATTCAGAAATTTTTTTACCATTAATTTCAATATCATTTTCAAATGTTGAGTAAAAATATGGAGTTTTAGCTTCAAATTCACCTGCGCATGTATCTACAATTTTATATACTCTATTAATACCTAATTCAATCCTTTTTTTGTTAACTTCTGATTCCCAACACCTTACTAAGTGAGCAATCTGTCTATCTGCATAACCTTTTATTTTTGATTCAAGAAGTAAACTTCGAGGAATTTGATGAATACTATATTTTTCCATTTCTCTTTCTAGAGCAACTAGTTCCTCAATTTGACTTAAAAACCAATTATCTATTTTAGTCATTTTGTAGATAGTTGTTTTTGGAATACCTAGCTTCATTGCATCATATATTCTAAAAACTCTATCCCAATGAGGTTTTTTAAGTCTATTTAAAATTCTATCTTGATTATTCCAGTGTTTTGAATCTGCACCAAGACCATTTCTTTGAATTTCAAGTGATTGACATGCTTTTTGTAGAGCTTCTTGAAAACATCTTCCAATTGCCATAACTTCCCCAACTGACTTCATTTGAAGACCAAGTGTAGAATCACATCCCTCAAATTTATCAAAATTCCATCTTGGAAATTTAACAATTACATAGTCAAGAGTGGGTTCAAATAAAGCTGATGTTTTTTTTGTAATTTGATTAAATAATTCGTCTAAATTATATCCAATTGCAAGCTTTGTTGCTATTTTTGCTATTGGATAACCAGTCGCTTTTGATGCTAAAGCTGAAGATCTAGAAACTCTTGGATTAATTTCTATTGCAACTATATCCTCATTTTCATCAGGACTAACTGCAAACTGAACATTACATCCACCTGCAAACTTACCTATAGACCTCATCATTTTTATTGCCATATTTCTAATTCTTTGATAGGTCGTATCTGATAGAGTCATAGCAGGGGCAACAGTTATTGAATCCCCAGTATGGACTCCCATTGGATCCATATTTTCAATCGAACAAATTATAATTACATTATCATTATTATCTCTTAACAATTCAAGTTCATATTCCTTCCATCCTATTAATGCTTTATCTATTATAACTTCGTGAATTGGGGATGTATGTAGTCCATGATTGAGAGATTTCTCAAAATTTTTCTTTTCATAAACAATCGTGGCTCCTGTTCCACCTAATGTAAAAGATGCTCTTATACAGAGAGGAAATCCGAAATCTTGCGCAATAGCTTTGCCTTGAAGAAATGATTTTGCAATTTTTTGAGGAGCCATAGGAATATTTTTTGTTAACATCAAATTTCTAAATCTTTCTCTATCCTCAGTTATATTTATTGAATCAATATTAACTCCTATTATTTTTACTTTAAATTTTTTCCAAACTCCTTTGTCGTTTGCATCTATGCAAAGATTCAAAGCAGTTTGACCTCCCATAGTTGGTAGGACTGCGTCAATGTCATTATGTTTTTTTAAAACGTATTCAATCGAATCTATATTTAGTGGCTTTAAATAAATATTATCAGCTATAACTGGATCAGTCATTATAGTGGCTGGATTTGAGTTTATCAAAGTTACTTTTATACCTTCCTCAGATAATGATCTTGCTGATTGAGATCCAGAATAATCAAATTCACAAGCTTGACCTATAACAATTGGACCACTACCTATAATTAAAATATGATTTAAACTTTTATTTTTTGGCATATGTTTTTTTAAAATACTAATATAATGTTAAGATATTATAATAATCAAAAAAAAAGTGCTAACTAAAAAAATTAATTAACACTTAAAAAGAACAATACAAGAAATTATTTCTTATGTTTTCTTTCATCAGAAACTGAAAGTTTCTTTCTACCCTTAGCTCTTCTTCTTGACAAGACTTTTTGCCCATTTGGTGAATCCATTCTATCCATGAACCCATGCTTATTTCTTCTTTTTCTATTGGATGGTTGAAAAGTTCTTTTCATGTTTTTAAATTTTCTAAAAATGTAAACAAATATAATCATTTTTTATCTATAAAAAATTAAATTATAAGTTGTTATTATAATTATTTTATTTTGTTATTTTTAGGTTATCAATTTTACTTAATGATTAAAGAAAAAAAAAAAGGAAAAATAAAATTTAAACTTTTTAATTTTTTTAAGCCTTTTATAAAAAAATATTTATTTGGTATTTTAATATTAATATTATCTAGTTTGATTTCTCTAATTTTTCCTGTTCTAGTTGGAAAAATGATTGATGCAATAAAAGTATCTCTATTTAAAATAAATCAATTAGCTATTTTACTCATTTTTTTGTTTATCACTCAATCAATTCTATCTTACTTAAGAATAATAATTTTTGTCAAAGTTACAGAACAATTTTTAGCTTTTCTAAGAAAAATAACTTACGAAAAATTAATTTCCTTACCGTTACAATTTTACAACAACAGACGTGTAGCAGAAATTAATAGCAGAATTTCTACAGACTTAATTCTTCTTCAAGAAACATTAACAACAACATCTGCCGAATTTTTAAGACAAATTATAATAATTATAGGTGGTATCCTAATGTTAGCTTTCACTTCTATTAAGCTAACTATTTTTATGCTCTCTATTTTTCCCGTTATAATTTTATTTGCAGTTTTTTTAGGTAAGAAATTAAAAAAATATTCTAAAAAAAATCAAAATATACTTGCAGAATCAAATACAATTCTTGAAGAAACTTTATCGTCAATAATGACTGTAAAGTCTTTTACTAACGAAATTTTTGAATTTAATCGATATAGTAATAAAATTGACTTAATCATGATTAATACCATTAAGTTAGGGAAACTCAGGGCTATATTAGCTTCGTTTATAATTATTGGTATTTTTGGCTCAATCTCATCTATAATTTGGTATGGTGTTAGATTAATTTACCTTGGAGATATTTCAACTGGTAACTTAACATCATTTTTAATACTGACTGTATTTATTGGTGCAAGTATTGGAAGCTTATCAGATTTGTATTCGAAAATTCAAATTGCAATTGGAGCATCAGAAAAGCTAATTGAAATTATAAATGAAAAAAATGAGAAACTGAAACAGGGATTAGAAAAATTTGTAATCAATGGAAATATACAAATTAATAATCTTTCATTCTTTTATCCTAATCGAAAAAAAAATATTGTTCTTGATAATATAAATTTAAATATTAAAAAAGGAGAAAAAATAGCATTAGTTGGTTATTCTGGCTCTGGAAAATCAAGCTTAATAAAATTGATAATGAGATTTTATGATAATTATTCTGGAAAAATTTTTATTGACGGTGAAGATATCAAAAATATAAATATACATAATCTCAGAAAGCAAATAGCATTAGTTCCTCAAGAAAATTTCTTATTTGGAGGTAGTATCAAAGAAAATATAAGATACGGTAAGTTGGATGCTACTTATGAAGAAATTATTGATGCAGCTAAAAAAGCAAATGCATATGAGTTTATTGAAAAACTACCAGAAGGGTTTAATACAAATGTAGGAGACAGAGGAATGAGATTGTCAGGAGGTCAAAAACAGAGAATTTCAATTGCTAGAGCGATACTAAAAGACCCAAAAATTCTTATTCTTGACGAAGCAACTTCCTCATTAGACTCAAAATCAGAGATTTTAATTCAAAAAGGAATATATAACTTAATGAAAAATAAAACATCTATAATTATTACCCACAGATTATCTACAATAAGAAATGTTGATAATATTTTTGTCTTAAATAATGGTACGATTTATGAAAGTGGAAATCATAGTGAATTACAAAATATTAATAATGGATTATATAAGAAGTTATCTGAATTACAGTTTAAAAATACCTAATTATTCATTGGATAATAAATTATTTTTTTTTCTTTAAAATATTCTTCCTCATAAAAATCAGATATAGATTTAATGATTATCTTATCTTGAAATTTTTCAACTTCATAACTGATTTCTCCTCCTTTCAATAATATAATTCCATTTTTTATTTTATGTTTATTTTCATTTTGGTAATTATTTAAAGTCCAACTTATTAATTTCTCCATAGGAGCTACTGCACGACAAACAATAAAATCAAATTTTGATTTAATTTTTTCAACTCTATTATTTATTGTAGTTACATTAGATAAACCTAGTCTGGAGGAAATATCATTGACAACTTTTATTTTTTTTTTTATTGAATCAACCAATATAAAATTAACATTTGGAAAAAGAATTGCCAGTGGTATTCCAGGAAATCCTCCTCCACAACCAAGATCCATAATGTTTGAACTATCATTAAAACATATAAATTTTGATAATGATAAGGAATGTATTACATGATTTAGAAATATATTACTTATATCTTTTCTCGAAATTATATTTACTTTTGTATTCCATAAAAAATATAATTCTTTTAACTTCAAAAATTGATCAACCTGTTTTGATTTTAAATGTGGAAAATATTTTTTCAAAAGTGAATTATTTAAATCCATTATTTTTTTTATTAATTAAATCAATTAAAATTGCTCTAGCTCTGAAAAGTCTAGTTTTTATAAGTGAACTTGAAATATTTAACTTTATTGATATTTCATTATAAGTTAATTCTTCAATATATCTTAAATAAACTAGTTCTTTATATTTGGGTTTTAAAGAATCTATAATTTTAATAATCTTATTTTTTTTTTGAACATTAATTAAAAATAACTCAGGATCTAATTCTGAATCAATTAAATTTAAAATTGTATTACTATTTGAATCGTATTTTTCAATTGGGCTAGTTTTAATTTTTTTTTTTCTAAAAAAATCTATCAGTGTATTATTAGCTATTCTAGTAATCCAGGTGATAAATGCATAACTTTTGTTGTATGAAGAAAGATTATCAAAAGCCTTGGTGAAAACTAGAATAGTTAAATCCTCAATATCCTCTTTATTTTTAACTTTGAAAGAAAATTGACTTTGAATACTCACCCAATACAGTGATATTAATTGAGTATAAGCTTTTTGATTACCTTTGATTGCTTCTGATATTAAAATATTATCTCTTTCTTTATTATTTATAATTTTATTTTTTTTCAATAGAAAAAAATTTAAGTTTATAATTAAATATTTTTAATTAGCTTTAAAAGTAATAATATTTATAGTTTTAATAGAATTAATAAGAATTAAAATAATTATTTTCATAAGTAATAATCATAAATCATTTAGATTTACTAAAGAAATTATTAAACTAATAATGCAATTTAAGTTAGAAAAAACAGACAAAAATAGTAAAGCAAGAGTTGGGAAAATTGTTATAAATAATCATACAATAAATACACCAATATTTATGCCTGTTGGGACTTGTGCCTCTGTTAAAGCTGTCCATCAGCACGAATTAGCAAATGATATAAATGCAGAAATAATTTTGGCAAATACATATCATTTGTATCTAAGACCAAAGGAAGAAATTATCAATAAAGCCGGGGGACTTCATAAATTCATGAATTGGAATAAACCTATACTAACTGATAGTGGTGGTTTTCAAGTCTATTCACTGTCAAATAGAGTTAAAATTAAAGAGGAAGGAGTTAATTTTAAATCTCATATTGATGGAAGTAATCATTTCTTTAGCCCCGAAAAAGTTATAGATATTCAAAGAAATATTGGAGCTGACATTATAATGGCTTTTGATGAGTGTACTCCGTATCCATGTGATTATAGTTATGCTAAAAAGTCAATGGAAATGACTCATAGATGGTTAAAAAGATGTGTGAGCCATTTTGAAAATAATTCTAATAATCTTTATGTAAATAAACAAGTATTATTCCCTATTGTACAGGGAAGTACATATAAGGATCTAAGAAAAGAATCGGCAAAAATAATTTCTGAATATAATTTAACAGGAAATGCAATTGGTGGATTATCAGTTGGTGAAACTGATTCCGAAATGTATTCTATGACAGATATTGTTACAGATATTCTTCCAAAAGATAAACCAAGATATTTAATGGGAGTTGGATCTCCAATTAACATACTTGAAAATATTGCTTTAGGTATTGACATGTTTGATTGTGTAATGCCATCTAGAAACGCTAGAAACGGATTTCTGTTTACAATTAATGGTACCATAAATATTAAAAATAAAAAATGGGAAAAAGATTATTCTTTAATTTGTGAATATGGAAACTCATATGTTGATAAAACATACTCAAAATCTTACTTAAGACATTTATTTATGTCTAACGAAATTCTTGGAAAACAAATTGCAACTATTCATAATTTATCATTTTATTTAAATATTGTTGATGAGGCCAGAAATCGAATTAGAGATGGTTCATTTTATAGTTGGAAAAACAAGATTGTTAAAAAACTTAATGTTAGATTATAAATGAAAAAAATAGATAAATACCTATTAAATGATTTTCTAAAAACCTTTATATTTACAATTTCTTTAATACTTTTAATTTCCATTGTATTTGATATTTCTGAAAAAATAGATGATTTTGTTAGTAATAAAGCTCCATTAAAAAAAATTATTTTAGATTACTATACTAATTTTGTTGTATATTATGGTTTAATATTTACTCCTTTATTTACTTTTATTTCAATAATACTTTCCATTTCAAAATTAGCAAATAACTCTGAAATTATATCTATTATTAACTCAGGATTTAGTTTAAAGAGGATACTATTACCATATATTTATGGGGGGATTCTGATCTCAATGTTTTCTTTCTTTTTTAACAATTTTATTTTACCAAAAACAAATGAAATCAGAATAAACTTTGAGAATAAATATTTTACAAATAAAAATTATAAACGAAAAAATTATATAAATATAAATCTTACACAAAATGAAAATATTTTTATCCAAAGTTTTAATGTTAAAAAATTAAAAGGATATAATTTTTCTCATAAAATATTTGATGATAACAAATTAATTTACACTTTAAATTCAGATTTTATAGAATGGAATGATGTTGATAAAAATTGGATGATTAAAAACTATAAAATTTATGAAATAAGAGAAACCGGTGAAAAAATATCTGTTGGTAAATTAATTAATAAAAAATTTAATTTTAGCATTAATGATATAATTTCGTCAAAAAACTCAACTAAAGAAATGAATATTATTGAACTTCATAAATTTATTTCAAAACAAAATAAAATTGGTTCATCTAATATAAATTACTTTTTAATTGACCTTTATGAAAGATACTTTAGTGTATTATCTACTTTTATATTAATTATAATTGGTTTTAGCTTATCAATTCATAAAAAAATGGAAGGAATTGGGATTAATATTGTTTATGGTTTTATTATGACTACAATTTTCATTCTAATTCAAAAAATTTTTATATCATTTACAATAAAAAGTAATTTATACCCCTTTCTGTCAATTATTATTCCAAATTTAATATTTGGTGTGTTAGCAATTATTCTATTTAAAAAAAAACAAGTCTAAAAAAAATTACCCCAAGTAAAGAAATCAGGGGGAATATTTCTAACTTTAGTATGTTTTTCAAAAATTCCAAAAATTGAAGAGCCACTTCCAGACATTGAAGCATACATTGCTCCATGAGAATATAAATTATTTTTAATACTTTTAAGTATTGGATATTTTTCAAAAACATGAGATTCAAGATCATTTATCAATTTTCCTCTCCATTTTTTTGGGGATAATTTTAAAACTTCTAAAATATTATGATCATTACTTTTGATTTTTATTTTTTCGAAAATTTCTTTTGTGGAAATATTGATATTGGGATAAACTATATATAAAAATTTTCCACTTAATTTAATATCATATGGTGAAAGTATATCTCCTTTTCCATGTCCATACTGAGTTTTCTTTGAGATAAATAGTGAGCAATCACTACCTAAATTTTTAGCATAACCTAACATCTCTGTTGGAGATATTCCCAAATTAAAAATTTTATCTAATATTTTTAAAGTATAGATTGCATTAGATGATCCTCCACCTAGTCCAGCACCTATAGGAATAACCTTATTTAAATGTAATATAACAGCAGGTAAATCATATTTTTTTTTTAACAGATCATACGCCTTAATACAAAGATTATCTTTAAAATCAATTTTTCGTCCAGAACAAAAAAACTTAATATTACTTTTGCTAACTTTTTTATCTTCAACTATTTCAATTGAATCAGCTAATGGAATTTGATAAAATACAGTTTTTAAATTGTGATAACCATCCTTTCTTTTTGAGATAATTCTCAATCCTAAATTTATTTTTGCAGGTGAAAAAAGAATCATATTTTAATTTATTCTGTCAAAATTAACAATTGTAATTATTATTTAATATTAATTATTATTAATTTTCAATTTTAAATTAAATATATGGAAAGATTAGATTTCGAAAAACCAATTGTTGATCTTGAAGATCAACTTATGAAAGTTAAACAATTAGGTAAAGAAAACAATATAAACATTAATTCAACAGTAGATGAGTTAGAAAAAAAATTGAAAACTTTAAAAAAGAAGATTTATGGAAATCTATCTCCTTGGCAAAAAGTTCAAATATCTAGACACCCAAATAGACCATATACTTTAGACTATATTAATTTTTTAACTGAAAACAATTACATTGAACTTCATGGTGATAGAAATATTAAAGATGATAAGGCAATGATTGGAGTATTGGGTAAAATAAATAATTTATCAGTTATGATAATTGGACAACAGAAAGGTATTAATACTAAACTTAGACAGTATAGAAATTTTGGAATGGCTAATCCAGAAGGATATCGAAAGGCCCTAAGATTGATGAAATTAGCTGAAAAATTCAATATACCAGTAATAACATTAATTGATACTCCAGGTGCTTATCCTGGATTAGAGGCAGAGGAAAGAGGTCAGGGTGAAGCTATTGCCAGAAATTTATTTGAAATGTTTAAATTAAAAATACCTATTGTATCAATTATAATTGGTGAAGGAGCTTCTGGAGGTGCATTAGGTATTGGCATTGGTGATAAAATCCATATGTTAGAGAATACATGGTATTCTGTCATCTCCCCTGAGTCGTGTTCATCAATTCTATGGAGATCATGGGATTTTAAACAAGAAGCTGCAGAATCTTTAAAACTTACAGCACAAGATATGTTTGATAATAAATTAATAGATAATATTATTCAAGAACCTGAGGGTGGAGCTCAATATAACCCTAAAGAAGTTTTTTCAAAAGTTAAAAAAATAATTTTAGATGATCTAAATGAATTAAATAACATTGATTTTAGAAAAAGAATTAAACTAAGAGTAAATAAGTTTGAAAAAATGGGAGTTTACAAGGAAAAATAAATAAAATTATTTAATTAATGTCAACTCAAGTGAAATACCAAAATTACCAAATTGTCCTATATCAAATGGAATATTATTTCCTCTTATCAGAGCAAAATTATCAGAAAATGATATTATGTTAAAAGTTTGCTCTAAACCACTATTTGAATCATTTAAAGTTATTATTTCATTATTATTAGAAATTTCCCAATTTCCGTTACTGGTCAAATTAAGTGGGAAACCCGGTATCTCAAACGATAAAATATTTATTGGCTCAGTATTAAAAGAAATTTCTGATTCATAATAGCCTAAATTATTAAGATTTAACGAACCTACATTGTCAGCTGTTCCGTCAAATGATAGGTTATTTCCAATGAAAGGTAGAAAGTTTGTAATCAAAGGATTAATTTCTTCTAAAGATTCAAGATTAACGTTATTTAAATCAATATTAATTTGATATTCTAAACTAACGATATTCCAATTACCACTAAATTGATTAAAAAATGAAAATTCACATGATCCGTCATCTAAAGTAGCTAAACTATTAAAATTATTTGCATTCTCATCTGTGCATCCTGCTATTTCTTCAAATTCATTAATATCGTTATCACTTTTATCTTTTTTGCATGAATTAGATAAAGTCAACAAGATTAGTAGAAATAAATTTATTTTTTTCATATTAAACAAATATAATTATTATTTAACTTCTAGTTAAATATTTATTGGAATTAATCTAAAACTAAAAGTTAAATTATAAAATTTATATTAAATTTGAATAAATAGGATACAATATAATTTTATAATGGCAAAAAACAACTCTAACTTAAAAAATAAAAACAAACTTTTTAATACTACTAATATTAAATTATTAGGTCAAGGCAAACTTCCCCCTCAAGCCATAGATTTTGAAGAAGCAGTTCTTGGTGCATTAATGATTGATAAAAATGCTCTTAATGAAGTTATCGATATACTTGAACCAGAATGTTTTTACAAAGAAGCTCACCAAGAAATTTACACTGTAATTAAAACTTTATTTGCTAATTCTCAACCTATAGATATTTTAACAGTATCAGATGGTCTAAGAAAAAAAAATAAACTAGAATTATGCGGTGGAGATCTGAAAATTGCAAATCTAACTGAAAAAGTTGCATCTTCATCTCATATTGAATTTCATGCAAGAATCATCGTTCAAAAGCATATTCAAAGAACTTTAATTAATGTATCAAGCAATATTATTCAAGATGCTTACGATGAATCCACAGATGTTCTAGATTTACTTGATAAAGCTGAAAGTGAATTATTTGATATTGCTAATGGAAATATTAAAAAAAATTATGATTCTGCTCAATCGTTAGTTAGAGAAGCCATTAAAAGAATTGAATTTGTTTCAAAAGAAGAGGGATTAAGTGGTATTTCTTCCGGTTTTTATAAAATAGATAATGTCACTGCTGGTTGGCAATCATCTGATTTGATAATACTTGCTGGTAGACCTGGAATGGGTAAAACAGCATTTGTATTATCAATGGCAAGAAATATAGCGATTAACTATAATACACCCATTGCTTTTTTTTCACTAGAGATGTCTTCAATTCAATTAATTACAAGATTAATTTCGTCAGAAACAGGATTATCCTCTGAAAAACTTAGAAAAGGTAAATTACAAAATTATGAATGGCAACAACTACATTCCAAAATAAAAAAATTAGAAGAGGCTCCACTTTATATTGATGATTCTCCATCACTATCAATTTTTGATCTTAGAGCAAAATGCAGAAGATTAGTATCTCAAAATAATGTAAAAATTATAGTAATTGATTACTTACAATTGATGACTGCTGGAAAAGAAAACAAGGGAAATAGAGAACAAGAAATATCAACAATTTCAAGATCCCTTAAAAGTATTGCTAAAGAATTAAGTATTCCAGTTGTTGCGTTATCTCAGCTCAGTAGAGCTGTTGAAACAAGAGGAGGAAGTAAAAGACCCTTACTATCAGATTTAAGAGAATCTGGAGCAATTGAACAAGATGCTGATATAGTAAGTTTTATCTATCGACCAGAATATTATGGTCTAACAGAATGGGATGATGATCAAGGAACTCCATGTAGTGGTCAAGGGGAATTCATCATTGCAAAACACAGAAATGGTGGTCTTGATAACATAAAATTAAAGTTTACTGCAAGTTTAGCCCAATTTTCAAATCTTGAAATTAATAATGATTTTTCTAATGAATTTTCCTCCAAGATGAATAATTGAATTAATATGAAAATTATATTTTATTTAATTATTATTCTGTCTTGTTCAATTGAAATATTTGGAACTAATATTTTAATTCCAATGAATAATAAACAAAAAAATCACTTAAAAGCCTATGGCATAGCTTATTTTTCTCTCCAAAAAAATATGAATGTAGATTGGTTGCTTAACTTCAAAGGAGGTAGTTTTTTAATAAATTACAATAGAGAAATTGAAAAAGTTTGTATTCTAAGGAATGTGTCATTTGAAATAGTTTCTGATGACTATAAAAATGAAATAATTGAAGAAATTAATTTATTAGGGAATAATGCTGACATAGTTAAACTTGAAACTTATCCAAAAATAGCAGTATACTCTCCCAAAGAAAATCAACCTTGGGATGATGCTGTTACTCTTGTTTTATCATATGCTGAAATCCCTTATGATGTAATATATGATGAGGAAATTTTATCAAATATTTTACCTATTTATGACTGGCTTCATTTACATCATGAAGATTTTACAGGTCAATATGGCAAATTTTATTTTTCATTTAAAAATACTCCATGGTATATTGACCAAAGAAGAAGTTTTGAAAACCGTGCAAATTTATTAGGGTTTAATAAAGTTTCTAAACAAAAACTTGCAGTTTCATTAAAAATTAAAGAATTTTTATTTGAAGGGGGGTTTTTATTTGCAATGTGTTCTGCAACTGATTCATATGATATCTGCCTTTCAGCTGAAAATCTTGACATATGTGATTATATGTTTGATGGAGATGGTTTAACTAAAAATAACAATGAAAAATTGAATTATGAAAATACAATTGCATTTGAAAATTTTAAATTAATTGAAAACCCAAATATTTATGAATTTTCTGATATCGATGTCACTAGAACAAGAAAAATTGATAAAAACGCCGATTTTTTTACATTATTTGAGTTCTCTGCTAAATGGGATCCAATTCCAACTATCTTAACTCAAAATCACTCAAGAATCATTAAAGGTTTTATGGGGCAAACAACTGCTTTTAACAAAAATTTAATAAAATCAAGCGTAATAATACTAGGAGAAAATAAGGGTGCAAATGAGGCAAAATACATTCATGGAAAATATGGAAAAGGCATGTGGTCTTTCTACGGTGGGCATGATCCTGAAGATTATCAACACAGAGTTGGAGACCCTCAAACTGAACTTGATTTATATCCCAACTCTCCAGGATACAGAATAATTTTAAATAATATTTTATTTCCAGCAGCTCGAAAAAAGAAGTTAAAAACATAAAACTATCTGAATAAATGAACATATCCCTTATTCTCTCTTCCATCTAAATATTCCACTGTATAAAAATAAGTTCCTTCTGGACATATATCTTTTTCTGACATATGAATACCATCCCAACAATATTCTCCACTTTTTTCGTCACATAGCTCGTAATGAACTCCTGAATAAACAACTTCTCCCCATCTGTTATAAATACGAACTCTAACATTATTTACAATATCTCCAAAATTTATATAAAAATAATCATTTTCTCCATCATTATTGGGAGTAAAAACATTAGGTACAAAACAATCCATAATATTAATGTTATAGATCTCTGAGACAATGTTTGAGCACTCATCATTAACAATCAACTCAAAATTAAATTCATATGGGATATCAGTAGGAATATTAAAATTCATTGAATCAGAATATAAATTCCCATTTAAATACCAAGTTATATTTGGAGTTCCTACTCCACCATTAACTAAAATGTCAGTTGAAAAGTCATCATTTAAGCATGATTCAATATTAGTATATGATGAAAATATTGAAAGTGGTTCTTCGGGCTCTAATAAAAAAGTTGATAATTGACCGTTTACTTGAGAATCGCATAAGTCAGTAGCAATAAAACTATATGTTCCCAAATTTTCAGGAGTAACTGAAATTTGCTCTTGGTTAGAGTAAAGTAATCCATTATAGAACCATTGATAACTTAATGGATAAATACCTCCTGATAAATTAGGAGATAATATTATTTCAGGATCATCTGGACAAAAAGATGTATCTGATGGCATTTCAAGGAATAACTCTGATCTATCTACAATATTAAATATATAATCAACATCTTCTTCATTACATCCATCAGATATTGTAGCTGATACAATTATATCCTCATTACCCTCAAAAATACCATCATAAAATGGTATTATGGGTATTGAGGTAGATGTTTGCCCAGCAATGATTACAGCTTGAGTTCCTATTTGCTCAAAATCAATTCCGTCATCAGCTGAACCTCCAACAGAAAAATCAATAATGTAATTGGTATTAATTGGTTGATTAAGTTCAAAAAATAATTCCCCACTAAAACAACCTTCAACCAGGGTAGTATCATTTCCAATGTATGGTCCATATTCACTGTCAGAATCAATAGATACCCCTACTGAACTAAAACTATTTTCTAATAAAAATACTGCAGAATTTAATGCACCATCTGAAACATCAGCTATAGCTAATTTAATATGATAAGTTTCACAAGGAATTACAGAGGCAGTAGCTACAAGGGGGACTGTAAATCCTGGCATATTAACATATTCTTGAGCATTATTATCTGTAAAAAATATTGAATAAGATTCCCAATTTGGATCAATACTTTCACAAGCATCAGAGCTCAAACCTGAAGCAACTCCGCTGTTAATGGAGTTAATAGTAACAGGTGTATTAGTAAAATTATCTGGATTGTTGGGATCTGGAACCAAAGCTATATTTATAGCGTTATTAGTAAATGGTCCATTAATACCTGGACCAGATAAAAAAAAACCAAAAATATCATTAAAATTAGAACATGTATATCCAGGATATTCATTTGAAGCGAAAACATATTGAAAAGATATTTGATCGGAATTTGGGACAAAATCAAACTCTAAAATAACTAAATTATTTAAATTTGTTGAAGAAGATCCAACTAAATCAAGTTGAAGAGTTAAGTCAGGATCGGATCCTGCACCTCCAATCCCTCCGCCAAAATTTCCTGGTATTAATGATTCTAATCCACCTGTTGCCATTACTAGACCACTTGATAAATCAATATTAGAATTTGTATCATCAAAATATCCAGCACCACATGTTCCTGAGGATAAAGTTGCATTTGAAAAGGGAACTCCATTCACAAGTAAATTTACTAATTGAGTAGCATTATCATAGGGAGGATTACAATCAACTTGAATTTGAGATTTACAAATGAAGCAGGAAGACATACAAATGAAAATAGTTAATTTAAAATTCATAATTATCTAATTAATTTAATTGATCCAAATTTTTTAAATTCAACAATATCATTTTCTTTTACCATTAAACATTTAAATGAATAATTTCCTTGAGGTAACAATTTGCCTTTTTTTGTTCCGTCCCAGGTTCTGTCTATTTTATCGGTTTCAAAAACTAAATTACCATATCTATCATATATATATAGGTTAAATTTCCTAACACCATTGACAAATATTTTAAATTTATCATTTAATCCGTCGTTATTAGGAGTAAAAACGTCTGGAGAATAAAAGTAAAAATCACTTTTCAGATTAATATATTCTGAGTAAGTCTTTTCACATCTTGCAATAGGAGAAATAATTTTCAAAATAACTTGATAATTTCCTTCATTTTGATAAATATGTTCACAATTTTGATAATTGCTGAAGTTCCCATCCCCAAAATCCCAGGAAAAATCAAGTGAATTATTATCGCTTATGAGAATATAATCAGGATCATAAAGATTAACTTCTGTATAATTATTAAATTCCACTCCAAAATTTGAATGAGGTATATTTAAACTTTCAAAAAAAGGATCTGGAACATAATCATAATAAATTCTACCAACTATATCTTCTGAGATACCACAATTATCTGATACAGTCACAGAATATTCTCCTGGATAGTCAACTGTGCAAATATTTTGATCACCATTTGACCATTGATAGAAATAGCTTCCCTCACCACCTTCAATATTTATAACACATAATTCTTCTTTTTGATATTCACATAATAATTTAATCTCAGATTCAGCTTTTAATTCTGGGTATGAAGGAACAAAAATAGTAACTGAATCTTGAAGTATTGTATTTCTGCAGATATCAGTTGCTTTTACATAATATGTAGAAGTTATTTGAGGAAAAACTGGCTGAGTAGGGTTTAAACCTATATGATCCCACTCATAAAAATATGATGTGTCGATATCTGCAATTTCTCCTACACCACCCATAAGCTGTGCTTTCAATTCAACTAAGTCACCAGGGCAATATACTGCAGTGTCACTTGTTAACGAGAGCTCTAAATTGGGTTGATCTTTAATTGTAAAACTGATAATTTGATCATTAATTGGTACACAGCCCTCATAGTACTGATCAATATCAAATTTAATAGTTTCGTTTCCCTCATTTAAATTATCATCATAAGTGGTAATTTCTAAATTCGCTTCATTATTGGGATAAATTATCGTTATTGTCCATAACCCATTTTGATAAGTTAACGAATCAGAATATATATCATAATCTACACCATTTCCTTGAGCTGTTCCAGACAGCTTGAAGGATATATTTACGTCAGATGTATCTCCAAGTTGTCTAGTAAATTTAATATTGGCAACTCCGCAGTTTTCATATATAATTGAATCTGGAATATTTGGTACATTAGAGCTTGGAATATGATCAATACTTATTTCAGAAATTTGAGAAGAAAAAGAATTTTGTTCAATGAAAAGAGAAGAACCATTTAATCCATCACTAACATCAGAAATTGCTATTTTCATATGGTAAGTTTGACATGATTGGACAATTGAAAATGCAGATAGTGGTGTGGTAAAACCATTTATACTGACAAGATCTTGTGAAAGATTATTGACAAATAAATTTGAATAATCAGACCAGTTAGGATCTAAATCAAAACAATTATCATTTTGACATAAAATACAATTTCCGACACTACCAGAATTAATAGAATTTATATTAACAGGAGTATTTGTATAAGATCCAATTATTATAGGGTCAGGAACTAAAGCAATATTTATAGCGTTGTTAGAAAAAGGTCCATTAATCCCAGGACCAGATAAGAAAAAGCCAAATACATCAGGATTAGGGGAACAAACATTATCTTGGTATTCGTCAGAGGCAAAAACATAGTTAAATGAGACAGTATCAGAAATGGGGATAAAATCAAATTCTAAAATAATTAGATTACTTAATGATGTATTAATAAGTTCAGATGAGCTTATATTTTCTAGAATTTGTTCTAAATCATCATCATAATTTAAAGTATTTGGAATTGAGCCCTGGAAACCATTTTGAATTGATCCAATTGTTTTAGTTGAAATTACAATTCCTGAATCGATTCCAATATTTGAATTTGATCCATCAAAATAGCCAATAGAGGCGAATTGAGTCCCGAGAGAATTATTATTAAGAGTTACATTTGAATAAGATACTCCATCTCCTATAATCAAACTAATAAGAGAATCAATACTATCGTAAGGTTCATCATAGGCAATAGCTATTTGAGCAGTTAAGCTAAAGTTAAAAAATAAGAATAGAATTAAACAAAAAAACCTCTTCATAATCAATATTCATTTACGTATACAAATTTAATCAATTTAATTTTTTTAAATTAAAATGAATAAAATTATATCTACTAATATAAAAAAATTGATCTATTAATATATCAATGGCTTAATAATTAATTATGAAATTGACAATATGAAAGTAAAATATAAAATTTTAATATCACTAGTAATAAATAAAATTTAATCGTAAAGAGAAATAGTTATCTAGTTCATAGAACTTTATTTAACTAATTAAATATTAATAACATAAAAAAACGGAATACTAACTCAAAATGAAATAGATTCCGCTTTTGTGGAGAATATCGGAGTCGAACCGATGACCTCTTGCGTGCAAAGCAAGCGCTCTAGCCAACTGAGCTAATCCCCCATAAATTAAATAATCATGTAGTCTTGCGCGGATTTGAACCGCGGACCCCTACATTATCAGTGTAGTGCTCTAACCAACTGAGCTACAAGACTATTTTTAAATAGTAACTTAAAATCAATTTTACGTTACGAGGCTCGCAAATTTACAATCTTTTTATTTTCGAACAAATCTTTTAAATAATAATTTAAATTTTAATCCACTTAAAAGTTTTATTAAACTTTGAGTTTGTTATAAAATAAACACCATTGTTAAGATGTTTTAAATCAATTAAAAATTTTCCGTTAGAAAATTCTTTTTTGAATACTATTTTCCCAGAGTTATTGAAAATTTGAATATTTTGAGGATAACTCAGATGAATTTCAATAATATTTGTATAGAATTTAGCTTTAAAATTATCATTTATATTTTTTATTTGATTAACATCTACTTCAACAGGAAATAACTGAACATTTTGAATATAAATTTGACCATTATTCAAGTTTACACTTTCAGATAATGAATTATATCCCTCTAAAGAGAAATTAATTAAATATATACCATCATCATAAATACCTGTTTGGTAAATACCATTAAAATCTGATAATACAATATCATTTGAACCGACTATTTCAACTTGAACTTGAGAAATTGGTTGATTAGTAATACCATCTGAAATTATTCCATTAATTAATGAAGCATTGTTGAATTTTCTCTCTAAAATAAATAATCCTGATTGAATATCTGAAACAACTATATTTCCTGAACTAAAGTAAGGAAAAACACCCCAAGCTCCTTCAGATCCACCACCACTTAGAAGAGATGTATCAAAATAACCAACCTCAATAATATTTGATGGTTGACTTATATCGTGAATCACTATTCCGTCTTTATAATATGAACTAACTAAGAAATTACCATCAACAAAAGTGTTATGTGGCATTACATTAGTCATATTACTCCATGATTGAACTCTATCTATTTCTTCAATATTATTTATGTCTGAAACATCAAATGATGCAATATACCCACCATCAACCTCATCAGTTGTAAAAAGATAATTTCCATCATCAGATAACCAACAATTATGTGCTTTATTACTTGGAGTTGATTGTGTAACTAAAATATTTGGATTTGTTTTGTCAGATACGTCTATAACTGCAAAAAAACCTGCATATATTCCAGCAGCCCACAAAGTGTCTCCTCTTACCATTCCATCATGAATATAAAATTCATCGATACTTCCTTTAAAAATTGGGTTCATTGGATCAATATTCAAATCATAAATTTGACAACCATCAGGAATTGTTGGATAATTTGGTCCAAAAACATATAAAAATCCATTTTCATCGATAAATAAATTATGAGCCTCATTAAAGTTTAAATCTAAATTTTCTGAATAAGCTATATCTATATTTCCACTAATAACCTCGTTTAAGTCAACAATTTGGAGACCTGAGGAGGTTTCATTAACACAATAAAGAAAATTCTGCCATGTTTTAATATCTCTGTGGGTAGACGTAACTCCATCAAAAAAGGCTATCTCAATTGGTGTTTCAGGATTTGTTATTTCAACAATCGATATTCCATTTTGTGCACCAACTAATGCAAACTCTCTTTTAATTATTGTAGAGTCAATTTGTTCTTCAAATGTATATCCCCAAATGTCAAAAATTTCTTGTTCGTAAGAAAAATTAGATATTAAATTTAAATTTAATCTTTCTTGTGAATAAGAAAAAAAATATATGTTAAAAAACAAAAAAATATAAAAATTCTTTAAGGTTTTCATAAATCTAGAGTAAATTGAGATTCGTTATCTTTATTAATTTCTTCAAAGTTATTAAAATTATTGTCTTTAATTTCAGAGTCATTTATTTTTTTTGGATCTCTATTTTTATTAATTAAAATATTTTTTATCCTAAATTTAGATAGAATTTTACCTTTTGCCTTAAAAGATTTAATTTTTGTAAAATTAATTATATTAATTTCTTGATTTGGTTTTTTTGGTTTTTTTGGTTCTTTGTAAAAATCAACTATTATCGATAAATTTTCTGCTAAAGATATTGCTTCAAGATATGAATTTGGATTACTAGAAATAAAAAGATTTTTTTTAGAAATATTTTCTATTTCAAATCTTTTGACAAAAAATTTATTGATTAGGCCATCCCAATATATAGCAGAAACTACATCCTTTTCATTATACTTAGATATATGAATTATATTATCTGAAAAATGTAAATTTAAATCAGGTGTCATAAGTTTATACTCTCCACTTTGATATATAACTAAAATTTTATCTTCACTAGAAAAATTACCAAGAAATTCTCCGTTTTCATCAAAATTAAGTCTTAAAACAGTATCATCAAACCATATTTTTTGAGCTTCAAGTGTAGATTTTCCTCTTGTTTTAAGGGAAATTTTATTAATTTTAAATTTTGATACTAGATTTCCTTTGGAATTTTTTGATTTAATATTGATATCTGAAAAATCTATATCAAATTTTAATTTTCTCTTTTTTTGATCAGATTTTAATGTTACAGTAACAATTTCTGACTCACCATTTAAATTTTCAGTAAAATACAAAACATTAGATTTATTAGTGGAACCTAAAGTATATTCCTTATCTCTTGTTATACTTTTTACAAAGAATCTTTTCATAAAAGTAAAACCTGAGCTAAAATCATTATAAATAAAATTATATATAGTTCTCTCGTTATTTTTTTTAAAAATTGAAATATGAATAATTTCTTTACCAATAAATTTCTTTTCAGCAACTTTTGTAATAAATAAAGTTGCATCCTTCTTAAAAATTATTATGTCGTCAATATCTGAACATTCAAATAAAAATTCGTCTTTTTTTAGGCTAGTTCCAATAAATCCATCTTCTCTATTTATAAATAATTTTTTGTTACGTATTGCAACTTTTGAGGCAATAATAGTATTAAAAAGTCTTGATTCTGTTTTTCTTTCATTGCCCTGATTATACTTTTTCTTTAAATTTTTAAAATATTCAATTGAATAATTAATTATATTTGATAAGTTAAATTTAACATCAGAAATATTTTTTTCTA
>MDTB01069832.1_pt1 | contig 89234 bp, 85 predicted proteins | sample 811161 | NCBI WGS metagenome assembly MDTB01 (sample SAMN05326650, study PRJNA326480) | marine metagenome | isolation source: seawater | place: Mediterranean Sea | collected 2009
CTCGAGTCGAGCGGTACCTTTGAGCCCCTGGCAGAGCTATTAACCAACGGGCTACCGGCTTTAGGAACTTGTGCGGGCATGATTCTTCTTGCAAAAGAAGTGTTAGACGGTCGACCTGATCAGAAGTGCTTCGCCAAAATTGGCATTGCCGTTCGTCGAAATGCCTTTGGTCGGCAGATAGCAAGCTTCGAAACAAATTTGGATATAAAAAATCTGGCAGAGCCCTTTCCAGGAGTTTTTATTAGAGCACCTGGAGCACTCATACTTGAACCGTCAGTAGAGGTACTTTCCAGCGTTAAATTAGATTCTGGAGAAGAAGTACCCGTTTTTTGCCGGCAAGGCAACGTGCTAGCTACCAGCTTCCATCCCGAATTAACGGATGACTTGCGCCTTCATAAGTTTTTCTTAGAGCATCTCTAACCAACACACGGTAGTGACTGACTGTTCAACGACGTTCAATTCAGTCGCTAACAGTGGCAGAATGTGATTCGGAGGTATCAAAGTGTCCGGGCATTCCAAATGGGCGACCATTAAACATAAAAAAGGTGCAGCAGACAAAGCACGCGGAAAACTTTTCGCCAAGCTAATCCGCCAAGTTGAGGTCGCAGCCCGTGAAGGTGGCGGTGACCTCGAGTCAAACGCGAATTTGCGCACCATGTATCAAAAGGCTCGCGACAATTCTGTTCCGCTCGACACGATTGAACGAGCTATAAAACGCGGAACCGGTGAACTCGAAGGTGTTAATTACGAACAGGTTGCCTATGAAGGTTATGCGCCTCATGGGGTAGCCATGTTTGTAGATGTGTTGACCGATAACAGAAATAGAACCGGAGCAGAAATCCGAAGTGTGTTTACCCGGGCCGGGGGATCGCTCGCCGAACCTGGGGCTGTCGCGTGGCAATTCGATCGCAAAGGCGTCGTGCTAGTTCCCGCAACAGCAGAGGAAGACCAGGTAATGATGGCGGCGCTCGAAGCTGGAGCTGAGGACGTTGTAGCGGAAGGTGAAGTATGGAGAGTAACCACAGACCCTTCGGATACAAATTCGGTGCGCGAAGCACTGGAAGGGTCCGGTATAGAAGTCTCTTCAACGGATCTGACCTACTTGCCCCAAAATGTCGTTGAACTCTCATCTAGCGGTGAGGCAGCTCAAGTCCTGGCAGTGATGGACGCACTTGACGATCACGACGATGTGCAGGGTGTCTACGCGAACTTTGATGTTTCCGATGAGGTATTGGCAGAACTAGCCAAAGGCTGATCGGCACCGTGGTTTATGTCATGTACAATCGAACCTGTGTTCGTTTTGGGTATTGACCCCGGCCTATCGAGATGTGGATATGGCGTTGTAGAAAAGTCCGGTCGTAAGGCCGAGGCTGTAGCGATCGGCGTTATAAGAACGCCTGCCAAGGCTCCTACGGCAGAACGACTTGCATGGATCCAACAAGAATTCGTCAAACTCGTTGAGGAACATACGCCTGATGTGGTCGCAATAGAGCGCGTGTTTTTTCAAGTGAACGCGAAAACGGCCATGGGAGTCGCACAGGTAAGCGGTCTTGCAATGGCTATCGGTCACTCGGCAGGCGCTGAAGTCGTCGACTACACCCCCAACCAAGTAAAGGAAGCTGTTGCCGGCTGGGGCAGTGCTAATAAAGAGCAAATGCAACGCATGGTCCAATCGTTGTTGGGCCTGCCGGAAATACCATCACCACCGGACGCCGCCGACGCAGCGGCTGTGGCCCTATGTCACCTAGCTCATGCATCGAGTCGCGAACTCACCAAGACTTTGAAACTTTCATGATCGGTTCACTGCGGGGCATGCTTATTGATAGAGAACCTGAAGGAGAGATTGTTATTGAAGTCAGCGGAGTCGGGTACCGGGTTTTTGTTAATCCTCGAACGCTGGTTGACCTTCCCGATGTTGGAAGCGAAGCATTCGTGCATATTCATCACCAAATACGCGAAGACAGCCAGCAACTGTATGGTTTTGCGACGCTCGCTGAACGCAAATGCTTTGAATCCGTAATTGGTGCTCATGGCGTTGGCCCAGCATTAGGGATGGCAGTCTTAGCCACCTTGCCACCCGATGAGCTTCGCTACGCGGTAGCAACTGACGATGTGGATGCGCTTTGTCTCGTCCCTGGCGTTGGCAAAAAAACTGCTCAAAGAATGGTGCTAGAACTCAAAAACCGGTTGGAGCTTGTTGAAGGTGAAGCCAGCGAATTTAGCGCTAGCTCAGTAGCAGCGACGCCATCGGCACTCAGTGATGTCCGCGAAGCACTGAGCCAAATGGGCTTTGGGTCGGACGAAATACGTCGTGCGGTTGACGGCCTTGAAGCTGAAGACACTTCAACGATGTTGCGTGAGGCCCTCCAGCGGATGAGTCGCTGATGAACGAAAACGAGTGGGGTCGAGAGGAAGGTTTTCGTCGAGGCGACAACCGAAATCGCGATGAACTATTGAGTGCTGACGTGGCCGATGAAGAAAGGGACGAGGCGGGTTTGCGTCCCCGCCGATTAGACGAATTTGTTGGCCAAACAGAACTGAAAGAACATTTGGGAGTGTTGCTAGATGCGGCGCGAGCGCGAGAACAAACCCCGGACCACCTGCTCTTCGCTGGTCCGCCGGGCTTAGGGAAAACTACTCTGGCAGGGATTGTGGCATCAGAGCTTGGCGTGACCATACATGTCACCTCGGGTCCAGCCATTGAACGAGCAGGGGATCTAGCAGCAATTCTCACCAACCTTGCAGATCGCGATGTCTTATTTATTGACGAAATCCACCGTCTCCCAAAGCAGGTTGAAGAAGTCCTTTACCCGGCCATGGAAGACTTTCAAATAGACGTTATTTTAGGAAAGGGTCCTGCAGCCCGGTCGATTCGCTTTGATTTGCCTCCATTTACTTTGGTGGGAGCAACTACCCGAACCGGACTTATTGCCGGACCACTCCGCGACCGGTTTGGGCTTGTCGAAAGACTCGACTACTACGATCCGCTGGAATTGCAATCAATAGTTGAACGGGCAGCTGGAATCCTCTCGGTGAAAGTTGATTCAGAGGGCGCGGCTGAAATTGCAAGTAGAAGCCGGGGAACACCCCGGATAGCAAACCGCTTACTTCGGAGAGTCCGAGACTTTGCTGAAGTTCGAGTAAATGGAGCTATCGATGTTGCGGTCGCACGCGACGGCTTAGCACTGTTTGGGGTAGACGAACTCGGTTTAGATAAGGTCGATCGATCCATTCTGGAATCGATAGCAGTTACTCATGTTGGAGGACCCGTAGGCTTGTCGACTTTGTCGATAAGCGTTGGTGAACAACCGGAGACTCTCGAAGATGTCTATGAACCCTTTTTAATTCAACAAGGGTTGCTTCAACGAACTCCGCGCGGACGCGTAGTCACTGCAGCAGCCTTTGATCATCTCCAGATATCGCCACCAAAAAAAATCAGCGAAGACCAATCTCTATTCGACGAAAAGTAAGAGCCGTTAGATGAATTACGAGCGAGTTTGGTACGGCGCATACGGCTCGAATGTGCTGGAAGAGCGTTTTCTTCGGTACATAGAAGGGGGGAGTTACGCCCCCCAACATCCGCCACATGTTGGAGCCCGAGACACACAAGGTCCTGGACCAAAATCTCCGCTAGTGCACGGTCCATGGAGCCTTTCATTTGGCTACAAGTCGGAACGATGGGGTGGGGGTGTCGCGTTTCTTGACCCTGACTTTAGCCAAAGAGCATGTATCCGTTGCTGGGACGTTACCGATCAACAATTTATGGACATAGCGGCTCAGGAGAATGGCCTCCAGCCTGGTGAGGTAGATGTTGACATAGCAGGATTGAAAGATTCAGGAGAGCTGATTATTGGAGACACCTGGTACTCGAGAATTGTGTACCTAGGCGAATATCTTGGCCAACCGGTAATGACCTTTACTAGTCCCAAACCCGTAGAGGCCCATGCGCCAGGAGAAAGCTACTTGTCTGTAATTCTGAACGGATTTCTCGAAGCAGCCCCCGGTCAACTAGACCAGCATCTAGATCGATTGATGAGAGCAGACGGAGTAGATTGCGGGTGGACAAGAGAGACCCTGTTGCAACTAGCAAATTTGGAGAACTTAAATTAGCGACGATCTGAGTAGACAACAGCGGTCCCAAAACATGAGGGAATTCGACTACGGACTGCCTGAGGGGGCTATAGCCCAAAGTCCTGCCGAACCGCGCGACAGCGCCAAGTTGCTTGTCGATTGTGGAATTGGGCAGCCCGTCCAACATTTGACAGTAGCCAACTTGCCCGGACTGATAGCCGAGGGCGATGTAGTCGTGGTCAATGAGACCAGTGTTATCCCTGCCCGGCTTCATTTACGAAAGGTGACTGGTGGTGCTGTAGAGGTTCTTTTGTTGGAACCTGCGGAAGACGGCTGGTCCGCCTTAGTGAAACCAGGTCGTCGCGTGAAAAGTGGAACAGAACTGCGAAGTGAAAGAGATACTGACCTTCAAGTATTGGTCGGCGATGAAATTAGTGAAGATGGTCAAAGAAAAGTAGTCGTCCGCCACAGAGGTGAAATAATTTCAAACCCAAGTGAGGCTCAGAAACTTTCTAGAGCCGGCGAACAACCACTCCCGCCATACATAACCTCCAAAGGGCACTCTCCTGACCGCTATCAGACTGTTTACGCGCGAACGCCGGGGTCAGTTGCAGCGCCTACTGCAGGCCTCCACTTGACTGAAGGAGTGCTTCAAGAAATCAGAGACAAGGGAGCGCAAATAAAAAAAATAGATTTAATCGTAGGTATTGACACGTTCCGACCCGTGACCGTGGATGACCCGGCCAATCACGTAATGCATAGCGAGAGCTACAAGGTAGACGAAAGCACTTGGGAGGCATGCCAAGCAGCTCAGCGAGTGGTGGCGATTGGCACAACTACGGTTCGAGCTCTCGAATCGGCAGCACGTGGGGCTCTTTCAGGCCGCACGGATCTCTTCTTGCGACGTGGAGCTAGGTTTGAGATTGTTGACGCCCTTATGACTAACTTCCATATGCCTAAGTCGACGCTACTGATGATGATCGATGCGTTTATTGGACAACGTTGGAAAAATTTGTATCGGGAAGCCTTAGAAAACAACTACAGATTTCTTTCCTTCGGCGATGCAATGTTTATGGACAAGACTCCTAGTTGAGCGCCCCTCTGCCATGCTGTACCAACTGTGTCTTTATCCTTCGAACTCCTAGCATCAGATAACAAAGCTCGCCGAGGTCGAATTCACACTTCGCGGGGTTCGATTGAAACGCCAGTCTTCATGCCGGTTGGCACGCGAGGAGCAGTAATCCACCTAGATCAGCGCGACTATGAACAGCTCGAACTGGAAGTCGTACTGGGAAATACCTACCACCTGATGCTCAGGCCAGGAGCCGAAGTCATTGAGGAATTAGGAGGGCTTCATTCCTTCGTGTCCTGGGACGGTCACATGCTTACGGATTCTGGGGGCTTTCAAGTCATGTCCTTAAATGAAAATGTGAAAATTGATGATGACGGCGTCACGTTCACTTCAATTTACGATGGTTCTAAGTTGCGTTTCACCCCTGAAGATGCAGTAGCCACGCAGCAGCAAATAGGCGCTGATATCCAAATGGCTCTCGATGTATGCCCGGCTCTGCCTGCATCACAAGATGTGGTTATCAAAGCGATGGAACGAACCCATGAATGGGCTGCACGAGCCAAAGCCGCTCACCATAGATCTGACCAATCACTTTTTGGAATCGTCCAGGGAGGTATCGACCCGACGCTTCGGACTAAAAGTGCCAAACATTTGGCGTCATTGGATCTGCCTGGCTATGGGATCGGAGGGCTTTCAGTAGGCGAAAGCCATGACGAGATGATGCCGGCCTTGAGTGCAACGACGGCAGAACTCCCAGAAGATAGACCTCGATACCTGATGGGGGTCGGTGACCCTGCGCGAATAGTTGACGCCATCGCAGTAGGGGTAGATATGTTCGACTGTGTGTTACCAACGAGGCTTGCCCGACACGGAACGGTCTTGACATCGGCCGGAAAGCTGAATTTGCGTAACGCAAAACACGCTCGTGACGATGAACCTCTAGACATGTTGAACCCTATGTCGAACAGCTTCAGTCGCGCCTATTTGAGGCACCTAATCCAAGTTAAAGAACCTACAGCCGCGCGAATAGCGACCATGCACAATCTTTGGTTTCTCACGGACCTAGTTAAAAAGGCGAGGCTTGCAATAGAAGACGGCAGCTATGAGTCCTTCCGTATAGAGATACTCGAAACTTGGCGATAGATCACCAAACTTTTCGCTGAACAGCCAAAGATCCATGGAGACGGGGTAGGAGAGCAGTACGCTGACTGCTCGTTGTTCTAATTTTCGAGTCCGGAGTCGTTAACCATGGCGCTACTACTGCCGATCATTGTCTTTGCTGGCATGTATTTCTTGATCCTTCGGCCTCAGCAGAAACGAATGAAAGAACGCGAAGCGATGGTTCGAGCCGCCGACATAGGAGATGAGGTAGCTACTGTTGGCGGAGTAATCGGAACGATAGTGGCGGAAGAAGACGAGAACATCGTTTCGTTGGAAGTCGACACTGACGTAGAGCTAAGGGTGCAGCGACGGTCAATCGGAGAAATCATTACCAAATCAGAAGACGTAGAAGAAGTAGAAGCAGCAGATAGCGGTTCCGACGACGCTGACAGCGAAGACTGAACCTCAATTCTTGGTTGAATTGGATTAGATAAGTGCGCCGTTCTCATATTGTCTCTCTCATCATGGTTCTGCTGGTCGCGGGGGCGTCGTTAGCGGGCGTGCTCTCGGCGGGTTGGTCACCTGTGCTGGGTGTTCAACTTCAAGGGGGAGTCGAAGTCGTTCTGCGTCCAGCTGACGAAGTCTCGGACGAACAATTTGAACGTGCGATTGAAATTATCCGAAATCGAGTAGACGCGATAGGCGTGGCGGAGCCCGATATCACTCGTCAGGGAAACCAAGTAATTATTCAGTTGCCAGGCGTCAAAGATAAACAAAGGGCTGTAGATCTTATTGGTCAAACGGCCGAGCTTACGTTCAGGCCAGTGGTGACTATTTTCGACGCTGGTGACCCCAACCAACTTGCAGCTGTCCAACAACTTGTGCAAGGCAGTGTGGAGAATAGCGATTCAGCAAATCCTGACGAGTTAAGCCAATCAGAGCCGCCAGTGACTCTCTCTGATGTCTTGACACCACCCGATAAAGATGAGGCATCGGAATCGGTTGTCCTGTTGGGATCTGAAGGACAAACGGGGTTCGTGCTCTCACCGGCGGCTCTCACCGGAGAAGTCATCGATGAAGCGGCGGCTACTTTTCAAGGAGAATGGATCGTCAACGTATCGTTTAACGAAGAAGGATCACTTCTTTTTGATCAAATGGCTGCAGCTAATTATCAAAAACAGGTAGCGATTGTTTTGGATGGCGTTGTTGAGTCCGCACCAACGATCAACGCCACAGAATTTGATGGGCAGGCAGTCATATCAGGCACATTTGACGAGGAAGAGGCGAAGAACCTTGCGCTAGTTCTTAGGTTTGGTGCCCTGCCCGTCGAATTCGAAAGAGACGACGTACGCACGGTGTCTGCGACCCTAGGTGAGGGGACACTACGCGCCGGAGTTATTGCTGGCCTAGTTGGACTTGCCCTAGTGGGTCTATACATGTTGCTCTACTACCGTTTGCTTGGCTTAGTGGCGGTGAGCAGCTTGGCGGTTAGCGGGGCGACCCTATGGTCAATCATTGCTTGGTTGGGCGAAAGTCAAGGATTGGCGCTAACACTCGCCGGGGCTACAGGCATCGTTGTTTCAATCGGTGTACAAGTCGACTCCAACATCGTTTACTACGAAAGAATTAAAGAAGAAGTCAGACGCGGTCGTGCTGTCAAGTCAGCAGCAGATGGAAGCTTTCGTGCAGCGTTCTCTACCATCATCTGGGCCGATCTTGCGTCGCTTATTGGCGCAGGCGTCTTGTATCAATTGACGACTGGAACCGTTAGGGGCTTTGCCCTCTACCTAGGGATTACTACCCTTATCGACCTAGCAGTCTCGTTCTTCTTCATGCGACCTCTAGTGGTCCTAGTGGCGAGACGATTGGTCAATGAACGACCCAAGAGGCTTGGGCTTACCACGTTTGCGGAGAAGGCATCGGTATGAGTTTTTCTATCAGACGCTTATATCGCGGCGACACCAGCTGGGACTTCCTAGGAGTTTCGAAACGAGTGCTTGTCGGATCAACTGTTGCCGTCCTGATCTGTGTGCTTTCCCTGTTCGTCCAGGGGCTCAATCTAGGCATCGAGTTCGAAGGAGGCGGAGTTTGGGAAGCCCCCGCATCCCAAGACGTAACGACCGAAGACATACGAGAGTCTGTGGCTGATATTGGTATGAGCGACGCCCGAGTCCAGAAGATTACCGGCGGCGGCGATATTTTCCGGGTTCGAGGCGAGTTGCCAAGTGGAGAAACAGCAGAATCAGTCGGGTCCGAGCTAGCACTGGCAGCCAAGGTTGACCCGGAATTAGTAAGTGCCCGAACCGTCAGCCCGTCGTTCGGAGACGAAGTGGCCGGTAAAGCGCGGCGAGCCCTAGTGGTGTTTTTTATTTTGATCGCTTTGTACCTAACGCTGAGATTCGAGTGGAAGATGGCCCTGGGCGCGCTTGTCGCTGTGGCCCACGATATTGCTTTCACCGTCGGCATCTACGCGCTTTTCCAGTTCGAGATCAGTCCAGCAACCGTCGTAGCATTCTTGACGATCATGGGCTATTCGCTCTACGACACAATTGTTGTTTTTGACCGAGTGAAAGACAACGAAAAATCACTTTCGCTCAAAACACGAATGACATATTCAGACCTTGCCAATGTCTCATTAAACCAAGTGATCATGCGGTCCGTGAACACCACGATCACTTCAGTGTTGCCAGTGGCCTCGCTCCTTGTCGTCGGCTCTCTGGTGATGGGAGCGACCAGCTTGCAAGAGTTTGCTATCGCTTTGCTAATCGGTCTTTTGGTCGGCTCCTACAGTTCCATCTTTGTTGCGATGCCCCTTGTTTCCTACCTCAAGCGTCGTGAACCTCACTGGACTGAACAAGACCGAAGTGCCGAAGTCCTTAGCGAATCAAATTCCATAGAGAATGCGGCTACAGCCCTAGCGGCCGATCGCTATGACAGAAGTTCTCCGCCTAGACCTCGTAAGAAAGGGCGAAAGCGTTGAAGAAGCGAGAACATTTGATAGATGGAAAAACAGTTCGACTCTGACTCGCTAAAAAGTTTTGTCCATGACGTGCCGAACTTTCCAAAAGCCGGAATAATCTTCCGAGACATAAATCCCTTACTGGCACAACCTGGAGCTTTGAAGGCGGCGGCAGCAGCAATGACCTCCGAATTCAGCACATTGCCGATTACGCATGTAATAGGAATTGAATCGAGAGGGTTTTTGTTCGGTTCTATAATTGCTCAAGATTTAGACCGTGGATTTTCCCCAATACGAAAGCAAGGAAAATTGCCCGGAGAGGTAGTTTCGGAAACCTACAATCTCGAGTACGGAACCGACACCCTAGAGATACAGGCTGACGCAATAGGCCCAGGGGACCAGATTCTGCTGGTTGATGATGTGCTTGCTACTGGAGGAACGCTGTCAGCAGCAGAACGTCTAGTAGACGCGACAGGAGCTGAAGTAGTAGGAGCGACAGTGCTCATCGAGTTAGATTTCTTGGGCGGCCGCAAACAACTTGGTGTACGTCACGTTGCTGCCGTGATTCACTATTAGTTAGATGAACATCTACCAGCGGTCGACTCACTGATGGCCACCGTTACCAGAGTGCTCCCATGGCGTCGATCGGCTGCCCCTGTCCACACTGAAATTCAAGGAGTGGTTGATCGCTACAAAGCTCGTTGGCCACGAAGCTCTTCAGAGCTACTCGTGAGGGCTTACGAAACAGCTAACGCAGCCCATGAAGGCCAAAGAAGAAAGTCTGGGGAGGCCTACATACTTCACCCAGTAGCAGTTGCGTCGGTTGTGGCGGAAATGGGGCTAGACGACGTGTCAATAGCAGCAGCGCTGTTACATGACGCAGTTGAAGACACCAGCGCAGAGTTAGCTGACATTCAAAGAGAATTTGGTCACGATGTCGCAGCTCTCGTTGACGGTGTTACGAAACTTGATCGGGTTCGATTTGCGACTAAGCAGGCACAGCAGGCGGCTACCTTGCGAAAAATGCTAGTTGCGATGGCTCGTGACCTACGCGTCTTGTTAATAAAGCTTGCTGATCGACTTCATAATATGAGAACTCTGGGAGCACTCCAGCAGACTAAACAAGAGCAAATCGCCCGAGAAACCCTAGATGTCTATGCACCTCTAGCTCATAGGTTGGGAATGCAGGAAGTAAGGAACGAGTTAGAGGACCTAGCCTTCGCTGCGCTTTACCCGAAACGGTATGCCGAAATCGATCGACTTATCGCTGAACGAACTCCGGCACAAGAGGCATATTTAGAAGGAGTGTTGAAGACGATCCAGAGTCAATTAAGTAGCGCGTCCGGCGACACTTTAGTAACCGGGCGAAGGAAGCACCATTGGGCTGTTTACGAAAAGATGGTGGTGAAAGGCCGATCATTTGATGAAATATTTGATCTTGTTGGGATAAGAGTGGTCTTGCCGACCATTAGAGATGCCTATGGGGCCTTGGGTTCTATCCACAGTACTTGGAAGCCAGTTTCGGGCCGGTTCAAAGACTACATAGCGATGCCGAAGTTCAATTTGTACCAGTCGCTTCACACCACAGTGGTAGGTCCTGAAGGTGTAAGCCTGGAAGTTCAAATTAGGACCGAAGAAATGCACCAACGCGCGGAATACGGGGTAGCGGCGCATTGGCGTTATAAAGATCCCTCTGAAGGTGCCGGCGCTGAGATGCCTTGGCTGAACAACATCGTGGACTGGCAAGCCGAAACCGATGATCCTGAAGAATTTATGCGAACCCTCGCGGTTGACCTAGATCAAGATGAGGTTTACGTGTTCACACCAAAAGGTGACGTTGTGACGCTTGCTACCCAGTCGACACCAATCGACTTCGCATACTCGATCCACACTGACATTGGAGACTCAACGATAGGTGCGAAAATTGATGGAAGGCTCGTACCTCTCGACCGCCAACTTCAATCGGGTGACACCGTTGAAGTATTTACATCGAAAGTTGATGGGGCTGGACCCGCTCGCGATTGGTTGGGAATAGCCACAACTCCCAAGGCCCAGAATGGCATCAAACAGTGGTTTGCGAAGTCGGACCGAGAGGAAATACTTGAATTAGGTAGAGAGCAAATCACAGAGGCTATGAGGGAAGAGGGCCTGCGTGCTCAGTTGTTGATCGAGAGCGATGAACTTCGCAATGTGGCTGATCAATTTAACCGCAGCGACCTAGCTGTCCTCTACGAAGCGGTTGGTAAGGGTGACCTGAAAGCGGCTTCGGTGGCAAAACGCCTAGTCGCAAACCTTCGAGGGGAGGGGAGTGGTCAACGTTTGCCAGCCAAACCGGCTCAGCATCGGGGCTCCAGACGTCGTCGAACCAGCGGTGTCCACGTTGAAGGCTTTGACGACTCATTAGTTCGGTTAGCCGGATGCTGCAACCCGGTCCCCGGTGACGAAATTCTTGGTTTCGTCACTAAAGGAAGAGGCATCTCGGTGCATCGAAGTGATTGCACCAATGCATCAGAACTGGTCGGGGCTTCTGGAGCGCGCCAGGTCGAAGTCGATTGGGATGCGGCCTTCTCTGGTCAGTTTCGTACCAGCGTTGAGGTGAGAGCGCTAGATCGAGACCACCTTCTAGCAGATGTCGTCGTCGTCATATCCGAGCATCACCTCAGTATCTCCAGTGCCCACACCTTTACAGGTGAAGACCAAGTTTCTGTTTTGCAATTTGACATTGAGGTGGGCGACCCAACGCTGCTAGAACAACTACTTGGAGCTGTTAGAGAGGTCGATGGAGTGTTTGATGCTCACCGTGTGGTGCCTAACAGTGCTCGACCTCCATCGTGAAGTAGCTCAAGGTAGACACAAAAGTGTCGGGGACTTTGCGTTTCAAACATCTACGATGGTGAGTTCACCGGGCGTCAATCTCCTCTGTTCCCCACCACCCGAGGATTATCAATGTCGAAGAAGGCAAATACCTTCCAAACTCCAATCGGGACACGTGACCTATTGCCAGGAGAGTCTTCCCGGTGGGAAGCAGTGATTGAGGTTTTCTCGAACGTTGCGTCTCGTGCAGGGTTTTCATTGGTCGACACACCAATTTTTGAAGATGTCGGGGTTTTCACGCGAATCGGAGAAGGCACTGACGTCGTCGGGAAAGAAATGTACGAGTTTCTGGATCGAAGTGAACGTCCAATGGCTTTGCGACCGGAAGGGACAGCGGCGGTTTGTAGAGCATTCGCGCAGCACAGACCTCCTGTGCCTTGGAAGGTTTATTACCGGGGGCCGTATTTTCGGTATGAGGCACCGCAAGCTGGACGTTTCAGGCAGTTCCACCAGTTTGGTATCGAAAGCATCGGATCGGATGATCCGGATATTGATGTGGAAGTGATTGCTCTGGGCTGGAAGGTCTTAGCTGCTGTAGGTATCAACAAAATTGATTTGCAGATCAACTCGATGGGCGACCAGGAAACAAGAAGGAACTATCAAGAAGCTCTGATTGTTTTCCTCAAAAACCATGCGGATGACCTAGCTGAAGAAGACCAACATAAAGTTGACTCTCACCCTTTGAGAGTGTTGGATTCCAAACGACGAGCTACACAAAGTGTCACCAAAGAAGCACCGAAAATAAGTGACTTCTTGAGCGAAGACGCCCAGGTGCACTTTGAAAGAGTCAAAGATGGGCTGACCGCTCTGGAAATTCCATTCTCGATCCAGCCGAGACTTGTTCGTGGTTTGGATTACTACACCCACACCACCTTCGAATTTCAAAGCTTGGCACTTGATAGTGCTCAGAACACCGTGTGTGGCGGTGGAAGGTACAACGGGCTGATTGAAGAACTTGGTGGCCCAGCGACGCCGGGTATTGGATTCGGAATGGGAATCGAACGACTGCTGCTGGCTTGCGACGCTGAGACATCGTTTCCGGCTCCTCGTTCTGCCACCCAAGTATGGGTGGTTGACGTTACCGACGGATCATCAGCTCGCGACCTAACCCACATCTTGCGTGACCACGGGTTGACGGCAGATCGGTCGTTCGATCAGCGTTCGATGAGAAGTCAAATGCGTAGCGCAAATCGTTCGGAAGCGGAAATAGCCCTAATCATTGGCGAGCAAGAAGTGGACGAGGATACCGTGGCGATCCGAATGCTTCGAGACGAGGAAATAGGACAAATAGTGGTTCCTCGCAGTTCAGCTGTAGCGGAGGTTCAACGCCTCCTGGGGCTCGAATCTTGAATATGGGCTATCGCTCTGGAGACAGATCATGACAATAAGAACTAGTTACTGTGGGCGTCTAACCGTCGATGACATAGGGAAAAGTGTCACCGTTTGTGGTTGGGTGTCTAAACGTCGAGAACATGGAGAGTTCCTGGCCTTCGTGGACCTTCGCGACCGCACCGGAATAATCCAGTGCGTAGTAGACCATGCCCACGACATCCGCAGCGAATACGTGTTGGCTATCACTGGGGTTGTAAGGGAAAGACCTCCAGAGACCATTAATGACGAATTGCCCACTGGCTCTATAGAGATCGGCGACGCGACTGTCGAAATTCTTTCGGAGGCTGAGCCAACACCTTTTCAGATAAGTGGACGGGTCGAGGTTGACGAAACTATTCGAATTCGGCACCGTTACTTGGATTTGCGAACTGGACGGATGCAAAGAAACCTTCGAAGTCGAGCATTGATCAACTCCGCTATCCGCCGGTCTATGGATGCCCAAGAGTTTGTTGAAGTCGAAACTCCGATGCTCATAGCCTCAACGCCGGAGGGAGCAAGAGACTTTGTCGTGCCAAGTCGTTTGAGTCCAGGAAACTTTTATGCGCTTCCACAAAGCCCGCAGCTGTTTAAACAGTTATGCATGGTTGGCGGCATAGACCGCTACTACCAGATAGCGCGCTGCATGAGAGACGAGGATTTGAGGGCAGATCGGCAATTCGAATTCACGCAACTCGATATGGAGATGAGTTTCGTTGATGGCGACCAAGTGCGAGCCGTGGTTTCAGAAGCTGTTAGTGAGGCGGTTGAATGTATAGCTGGGCAGCGTCCGGCGGCGATACCCGAAATCACATGGCTTGAAGCGATGAATAGATACGGTTCCGACAAACCAGACGTTCGATTCGGTCTTGATCTAGTCGAACTGACCGATGTATTTGCTAACACTGAGTTCAATGCGTTCAAAGCGCCCTGCATTAAGGGAATAAAGGTCCCAGGAGGCGGCGAGATTGGACGTAACCAGCTTGATCAATTAACTGACAAGGCCAAGAGCTGGGGGGCCAAAGGGCTTGTATGGCTAAAAGTAGGAGAGGCCGGAGAAGTCAACTCCCCAGTTGCCAAGTTCATGAGTGAGCAAGAGATCTCAGATCTCCTAACGGCCATGGAAGCTGTCGAAGGTGACATATGTTATCTGGTTGCTGATGACTGGCGAAAAACAGTCCATGTATTGGGACTTCTTCGACTTGAATTAGGAAAACCACCTGTGAATGAGGGCGGTTTTCATTTTCTTTGGGTGGTCGATTTCCCTCTTTTTGAAGATGTGGATTCGGAAGGTAATCCGGTGCCTGCGCATCACCCGTTCACGATGCCGCACGAAGAAGATCTAGGCCTCTTAGAAGGTAACGCTCACCCCAACGACCTCCTTCAGGTGAGATCTCAGGCATACGACCTAGTTCTGAACGGTTGGGAATTGGGATCGGGCAGTGTGCGTATCCATAGGAGGGACGTACAACAACAGATTTTCGACCTTTTGGGGATCGGGGAAGAAGAGTCACAGAAGAAATTTGGGTTCTTGATGGATGCTTTTCGCTACGGAGCCCCGCCGCACGCTGGTTTCGCATTCGGAATTGATCGGTTAGTTGCCTTGCTTGTGGGTGAAGAAAACATTCGTGAGGTTATTGCATTCCCGAAGAGCCAGTCTGGCACCGATCCGCTGACAAACGCACCGACGCCTATCGACCAGAGTCAGCTCGACGAACTAGGCCTTAGGGTGCTGCCTGCCGCTACTTGACCCATATCTCTGCTGAGGCCAACTAGGTTCATTGCTGTGAGCGACCTATTCGAGTCAGCGGCGATCGAAGCAATGAAACGTCGAGCGCCTCTGGCTGCGCGGCTTCGTCCCAGGCGTTTAGATGATCTCGTTGGGCATGAGGATCTGTTAGGAGCCGAGGCGCCATTGAGAACTTTGATAGAGGCGGATCGCTTGACCTCGATCATTCTCTGGGGTCCGCCGGGTTGCGGGAAGACCACATTGGCTCGGCTTATTGCTAATCACACAGATAAAGAATTCATAACTTTGTCCGCTGTTTCGGCGTCGGTGAAAGATGTTCGACTAGTAATCGAAGAAGCGCATCGACGTCTAGGAGAACGAAACGTAGGGACAATATTGTTTCTTGACGAGGTGCATCGCTTCAACAAAGCACAGCAAGATGCTCTCTTACCCTCGGTGGAAGATGGCTTATTAGTTCTCATAGGTGCCACGACAGAAAATCCTTACTTTGAGGTGAATGCTCCGCTTCTATCGAGATCCAACCTGTTCCGGCTTAATGAATTGACTGATGCATCAATCGAAGAGCTTTTGCTTCGAGGAGCAAGTTACGAAGATGCCTCTATAAGCGGAGCGGCGAAACAACATTTAGCTACTCGTGCCGACGGAGATGCGAGAAGGGCGTTAACCGCACTTGAAGTTGCTGTTGTTCTTGCCGGAGGAAAAGGCTCAGAGGTTGAGCTGCATCACGCAGAACAAGCGCTCGACTCGAGAGCACATCGTTACGGAGACGACGAGCACTATGACGTGATTTCGGCGTTTATTAAAAGTATTAGAGGTTCAGATGCCGACGCAGGGATTTACTGGTTGGCTCGGATGCTTGAAGCGGGAGAAGACGCACGTTTTATAGCTAGGAGGCTTGTCATTCTGGCATCAGAAGATATTGGTATGGCGGACCCAACCTCGCTGCTGGTTGCAGATGCGGCGGCGAGGGCTGTTGAGTTCGTTGGGCTTCCCGAAGCACAACTAAACTTGGCTCAAGCAGTTATTCACTTATCAACCGCTCCTAAGTCGAACTCAGCGCTGGTTGCCGTTACTCAGGCAAGAAACGATGTCCGTAGAGGAATCGGCCGACGAGTTCCAGTTCACCTTCGCGACGGCCATTACAGCGGGGCGAGAGACTTAGGGCACGGAGATGGCTATATCTACCCGCACGGAACAGAAGAAGGTTGGGTAGATCAGCAGTACCTTCCAGATGAGATAAGCGATGAACGTTATTACTCTCCGAGTCAAAATGGGTATGAGGCCCAACTAACAGAACGGCAACTTAAATGGCTGCAGAGTAAGCCTTCGGCTAATCCGCTAGACCAAAGGACCGATAACGAGGGATACAGCTAATGAGTGTTTGGGATTTAGTTGCGGTCGTAGTCACTGTGTGCGTGATAATAACGATGACCGTGCTGCTGCTGTTGCTGGTGCAGCTTGTGTCAGTGTTGAGGGACTTGCGGTCGGCAGCTAACCGGCTCGCCGAAGATGCTCTACCCGCGGTGGATAACTTAAAAGAGACCGTAGATAATGCTGATGTGGAGTTGGAACGGCTTCATGGGGTAATTGGGGCGGCAGAGGAAGTCTCTCGTAATCTTCGATCCGTTGGCAGAAAGTCTGCACGCGTAACTTCAGCACCTCTGATAAAGGTTAAAGCTGTTGCAGCCGGCCTTAAATCAGCTACCACCCGTATTAAGCGTGGTTGAAGTGCCGAACAAAGATGAGCGCGTTGTAGTGAAGTTCATGGCAGGCTATAACCGTGTTTAAACGATTGAGATGGCTGATGCTTGGCGGGCTATTCGGTGCTGGTAGTTCCTTGTGGATTCGCCGGCAATTTCGGCACCTGGCGACCCGATATGCCCCTGTTCGTGGAACAGTGACAGTAGCGGGAGCAGCACGGCGAGTAAGTCGTGACCTACGCGAAGCTTGGGTTGATGGGCAGCGACAGATGCGTGACACTGAGGCCAAGTTGCGTGAAGAACAAATGAAGGTTTCAGACCGTTATTGATTAGGACCGAGTTCCTGCCCTGAGTCCTAGGTACCATCTTCAGGCATGCAAGCAGGTGAATTGCGCGAAGCCTTCTCAGCCTTCTGGACTGAACGGGACCACCAGGTCCGAAGTTCAGCGAGTCTCATCCCGCACGAACCCTCATTGCTGTTCACTGTGGCGGGGATGGTCCCCTTTATGCCCTACTTTCTGGGCGAGGAACAACCACCGAAGTCCCGATTGTGCACCATTCAGAAGTGCGTTCGAGCGGGAGGAAAACACAACGACCTTGATGACATAGGTCGCACCAACCGGCATTTCACTTTTTTTGAGATGATGGGCAACTTCAGTTTCGGAGATTATTTCAAAGCGGAAGCAATCCCTTGGGCCTGGGAGTTCGTAACCGAAGTACTGGGCCTAGAGGAAGAACGCCTTTGGGTTACCGTTCACGTCAGCGATGATGAGGCTGAGGATATTTGGGCCTCCTCAGTCGGGTTAGCCCCCGAACGAATACAGCGGTTAGATAAAGACAACTGGTGGGCAGCTGGCGATACCGGTCCCTGCGGACCTTGTAGCGAGATCTTTTATGACCTAGGACCAGAGTTTGGAGACGACGGAGGCCCAGCAGAAGGCGGACAAGACAGATTCATAGAGGTGTGGAACCTAGTTTTCATGCAATTCTCCAACGACGGAAGTGGTGAATTACAACCGTTACCGCAGACAGGTATTGACACCGGTGCTGGCATGGAACGGCTTCTAGCGGTGCTCCAAGGAGTGCCGTCTGTATGGGATATCGATCTTTTTGCCCCGTTGCTATCTGAAGCCGAACGAATAACCGGAATTAAGTATGGTGAAGATTCTTCTACCGACGTATCGATGCGAATTTTTGCAGATCACGCTCGGTCTACGGCTCTATTAATTAGTGATGGCGTTTTTCCCTCCAACGAAGACCGTGGTTATGTACTCCGGCGTATTATTCGACGAGCTGTCAGACATGCCTGGACTTTGGGTGTCGAAGACGTTGTCATGCCTGGATTGGTTGAAGTAGTAGCAGAAGTTATGGGTGACCATTATTCAGATCTGCGCGAAAACCTAGAACTAATAAAGGATGTTGTCGGTCGGGAAGAAGAGCAATTTCGGCGGACCTTAGCGACGGGTTCACAAATCCTCGAAGAAGCCGTGAGTTCTCTTGAAGAAGGAGATTCCCTCCCGGGGACCGTCGCATTTCAGCTTCACGACACGTTTGGTTTTCCTGTCGAAGTTACCGAGGAAATACTTAGCGAACGAAACCTCACGTTAGATAAAGAAGCTTTTGACTTGTCAATGGATGAGCAACGAGAACGGGCTCGTTCCGCACGAGATGACGGACCGGCTGTAGCCAATGAGGTGTACAGGCAAATCGTGGATCAGTTTGACCTAACTGAATTCGTCCGAGATTCAAGCAGCGTTGCCGATGCGCGTGTTCTGGCGGTTGTCGAGTTGGAAGGCCCCCAAGTTGAAGTGTTTCTGGATAGAACACCCTTTTATGCAGAAAGTGGTGGCCAAATAGGCGACACCGGGACCATAAAAACAGACGACGCTCTCGTTGCGGTGGACGACTGCACCTTCGCCTTGCCGGGACTACATCGACACCTCGGCCGTGTTGTTGAGGGAACCATTAGCTCTGAGTCAATTGCTGTAGCTGAAATTGATGATGAACGCCGGTCAGCAATCCGCCGAAATCACACAGCTACACACATTCTGCACTGGGCGTTACGCGAAGTTCTTGGAGACCATGTCAAACAGGCAGGCTCTCTGGTCGCACCTGATCGGCTTCGGTTCGACTTCAACCACTTCGAAGCAGTCACGCCAGCGCAACAGGCAGAGATCGAAGATCTCGTTAATGCGGAATTGCTCACTAATGGAGAATGTCTTCACTACGAAACGACGATGGAACAAGCTCAAAAAGTTGGAGCTATCGCATTTTTTGGCGATAAATATGGGGACAACGTAAGAGTCTTAGAGGCAGGAGACCATTCTTTGGAGTTGTGTGGAGGAACTCATGTCAACGCCCTCGGGGATATAGGCCACCTCCGAATTATTTCTGAAAATAGCGTTGGTTCGAATATTCGGCGGGTCGAAGCAGTAACGGGACTGGCGACAGTCGAACGCCTTCAAGATAGTGAGCAACTAATCGCTGAAATGGGTGAGCTACTTAATTCTTCACCCGACGAAATTCTTGAAGCTTTGCAACGTCGTTTAGGAGAAATAAAAGATCTGCGCGGCCAGGTTAAAGCTTTGCAGCAAGCAACGGCAGGAGCCCGAGCGAGTGAAATAGCTGATAGTGCCGTAGGTGGTGTCGTGATCAAAAGACTCGATGGATTAGAGCGTGATGAGTTACGCGATCTTGCTGCTGCGATTCGAGATAGGCCTCAGATTGAAGCTGTGGTGCTTGCAGGTGCCCCAGATAGCGGAGGTGTAGCACTGGTTTCAGCCGTAATTCCAGATGGAAAATTTGAAGCAGCTTCACTCATCGATGAAGCAGCTAAGGCAATCCAGGGCGGGTTTGGTCGTAAAGGTAACCCTCCATTAATTGTCGCTGGAGGCAAGAACATTGATGGCATTGAAGAGGCGTTGAATAGTGCTCGACGGGTAGCTGGCATAGAGGGAGGCTGACTTCCCCGATGAGAGCCATCGGAATCGACCTAGGGGAAAAGCGCATTGGCGTGGCGATTTCCGATAGCAGCGGCAACCTAGCAACTCCCTACGAAGTTGTTTTACGTACAGGAGATCGTGCCCAAGAACATCGACAGATCAGAGCTATTGTCGAAGAAGTGGAGGCGGAGATTGTCGTGGTAGGACTTCCCTTGTCTTTGGATGGCAGCGAAGGAAAGGCAGCCAAAGGCGCCAGGGAAGAAGCAAAAGCTATCGGGCAGATAGTTTCGCTACCTCTCGAAATGCACGACGAACGATTCACCACCGTTGAAGCCGAGCGCTTATTGAAGGAACAAGGCCTCAAAGCCCCTGAAAGAAGGAAAGTCGTTGACAAGGTCGCAGCGGCCATACTCTTGCAAGCTTGGATGGACGGGAGATGACTCCGCCAACCAATTCCCGCTTCCGAGGTTTTAAGCCCCCACCTCCACGTCAACGGCGCCCAGAACGGGTTAAACCCCGACAAAAAGAAGGCGTTGACTACGAAACAATATTTGTTCGTAAAGGGAAGGGGACAACACTCTCGTTTCTATTCCTCTTAGGCCTTCTCTTAATAGCTGCATTTGTGACACTCCGAGCCGTTCAATGGGGGAGAGAACAACTTGACCCTCCAGGAGAACAGGGGGCAGCAATCAACGTGACGCTACCTCCGGGAGTAAGCACTGGAGGTATCTCCGAAATTCTCGAACAGTATGAGGTGATACCCGATGCGAGAGCATACGAATGGTATGTCCGTCTGAAAGGAGCTCCTCTGTTTCAAGCTGGCGACTATACCTTCCACACGAATTCAGCAGTTTGGGATGCCTTGGAGATCCTTCGAAATGGGCCGCGGTACATAGAAGAAAATGTTCGGATTCGAGTCACTATCCCTGAGGGCCTTACGGTTCGACAAATTGTGAGCATCATCGATGAGGCCGAAGAAGTTCCATTTAGCGGAGCCGAGTTTGAAGACGAGATGCGCATGCAACACGTCGTTTCAAACTACGCACCTTCTCCTTCGGCTATGCCTACTGGAGCACTAGAACCCTATGAAGGCTTGCTCTTCCCTGACACTTACTACTTGGGCCCTGACTCCACGCCAGAAGACTTGTTGACTCAAATGGTGACTCGGTTTGACCAAGTCTTAACAAGGCTTGGCTACGCCGTAGCGCCCCAGACCGTAGGCCTTACTCCCTACGAGGCAGTGGTTTTGGCGAGTTTGATTGAACGTGAAGCCCGCGTAGGCAGTGAAAGAGCAAAAATTTCGAGAGTCATCCATAACCGACTTGCCGCAGACTGGTACCTAGGGATTGATGCCTCAATCGTTTATTTCACCGGAGACAACGAGTTGACGGTGACTGACCTTCAAACAGAATCACCCTTCAACACTCGGTTGTCGAAAGGTCTTCCTCCAACTCCTATCGCAGCGCCGGGGAAGGCGGCGTTAGAAGCGGCAATGGCCCCAGTGTCGGGGCAATGGATGTTTTATGTGCTGGCTGACTCAGAAGGAAGACACAATTTTTCCGTCAGTAGCGACGAGTTCGAAAGAGATAAAGCTAAGTGTCAGGAACGCGGCCTGTGTTAGTTATTCCAGAGAACACGGGTGACTTAGGTACAAGTGTGGCCGCAGTAATCGGTGACCCGATAAGCCATTCCTTAAGTCCCCGTCTCCATAACGCAGCCTTCGCTGCCCTTGGGCTCGACTGGGTATATGTAGCCTGTCGCGTTCCAAAAGGTCAAGGGGCGCAGGCAATAGAGGACATGAGAGCTCTCGGCCTCAAGGGTCTATCTGTGACCATGCCTCATAAGGCTGAGGCGGCATTAGCTGTCGACACGCTTTCGGATACTGCCAAAAAATTAGGAGTCATCAACTGCGTTCGGGTGGAAGATGAGCGTCTTATCGGAGAGAACACCGATGGAGTCGGATTTTTGAACTCATTGAAGTCCCAAATGGGGATAGGGGTTGATGATCTTCGGGTAGTTATTCTCGGAGCAGGAGGCGCCGCTCGCTCAATTGCTCTGACTTTGGCCGAGAATGGCGCCGAGGTGGGAATATGCAACAGAACTGAAGCAGCTGCGCAGGAACTCGTTGACATGGTGGGTAACGAAAGTTTCGTCGTTGATCAAAAAGCAATTAAAAGTGCTGAACTTATTATCAACGCAACGTCACTCGGGATGAACATCAATGACCCGATGCCATTTGATGTAAACCTGTTAGAAGAGGGCCAACGTGTTGTTGACCTGATCTACAAGCCGGAGAAAACGGTATTGCTCAAAGAAGCTGAAGTTAAAGGGCTTGAGACCTTGAATGGGCTCGGAATGCTTCTTTATCAAGCTGGAGAGCAGTTTCGTTTGTGGACAGGAGAAGAAGCCCCAATTCACGAGATGGCTCAATCTGTTGGACTGGCCTTCTAGCATTTAAACAACCCTTAGCCTGCATGAACTGCAATCAGATTGACGTTTCGAGTTGACGAAGAGGTTTTATTTCAAACTCGTGGCGCCATTCAGTCGGTACTCTTCGTTGTGTGATTCGTCTTGAGGTATCCCTTGGCTCTCGTAGCTACCCAGTTGTAGTTGGAGCATCTGCGCTGGGTGAATTTCAGTCGCTAATTCCTGAGGGGGTATCCAAAATTGCCTTCGTCACTCAACCAGGTATCGAAATCTCATTGGAGGCAGAACTTCCTTCGAGCGTCCACCTTCTGCCAGATGGAGAAGGAGCCAAAAAGCTCAGCGTCGTGGAAGACCTATGCTCAGCGTTCGCGAATGATGGACTCACACGACAAGATTTGGTTGTGGGAATCGGTGGTGGGGTTGTAACCGACGTCGCGGGCTTCGCTGCTGCTGTCTACCATCGAGGTATTCAAGTTATGCATGCTCCAACGACTCTTTTAGGCCAAATTGATGCGGCTATTGGAGGTAAGACGGGTGTCAACATACCCGAAGGAAAAAATCTTATTGGTGCATTCTGGCAGCCAAGCGCAGTCATTTGTGACACTGACGTTTTGATGTCGCTGCCCGAAAGAGAGTTCCGGTCGGGGATGGGTGAATTAGCGAAATATCATTTTCTCGGAGGCGAAGGTCTAGACAAACTTTCGCTCAGCGAACGAATAGCAGCTTGTATACAAATCAAAGCTGATGTAGTGGCGGCAGATGAGCGAGAAGGCGCTAGCCGTGCCCTCTTGAATTATGGCCACACTCTTGCTCACGCGCTGGAAATAGAGGGCCGTTTCGACCTCCGGCACGGGGAAGCCGTAGCAATCGGTATTCAATACGCAGCTTTGGTCGCACATGCGATGGGCAGAATCGACGAAGCGAGACTGGCAGAACACCAACGTGTACTGGATGTCTACGAGTTGCCGCGCTCGCTTCCCGAAGGATGTGACGTCGATCGAGTAATGGAATTATTTGGTCGCGATAAGAAAGCGATAAACGGTTTAACTTTCGTGTTAGATGGTCCTGATGGCCTTTCCGTAGTGCCTGGAGTTCCGGAAAAAACATTAAGAGATGTATTAACTCAGATGTGAGGCCGTCATTCGCGCTGACTTCTGGCAACCTAGTGATGTGGCACGCCCTGTAATCCTTCTTATGTCCGGACCCAACCTGAATCTTTTGGGAGATCGCGAGCCCGAGATTTATGGCACTGAGACGCTTATGGACCATGTAGCTAATGCGCGCGAACAGGCACAGGAAAAAGGCTTTGATTTAGAACATGTCCAGAGCAATCATGAAGGTGCTTTGATTGACGCAATTCATGCAGCAAGAGGTCGCGTGGCATCCATCGTTATTAATGCCGGGGCCCTAACCCATTATTCGTGGTCGCTGCATGACGCTTTGTCTGCCTATAACGGCCCAGTAGTTGAGTTACACCTGTCCGACCCGAAGAACCGAGAGCCATGGCGTCATCTGTCGGTGATCGAACCTGTAGCGATTTCTTCAGTGGTCGGAAAAGGAGGGGCCGGATACCGGGAAGCCATTGATACCGCCATCAATGCCTGCAATAACAGCGATGCATAACCTCCCAAAGATCAACCACACTTCTCGACTAGCGAAGCTCCGAAAGGTAATGGCCGAGCAGTCGATGGAAAGTTTTATGACGACTGACGGGGTAAGTATTAGATGGGTCAGCGGTTTCACTGGCTCGGCAGGAAAGCTGGTGGTGGATGCAAACTCGGCCTGCCTTATTACCGACGCCCGTTACGCAGAGCAAGCTATTCGAGAGTTGGATGGAGTAGAGATCGAATCCTTTATCGGTGATGGGCTTGAACAAAAGAAATTTTTATTGACTCAGATCGCAAATTCGGAAACTTTGACACTCGAATCAGATCGCATCACCTGGGGAGCGGCCGAAGCTCTGAAACAAGAGATAGACGCACAGGTGATGCCATCATCGGGGTTCATAGCAGGGCTACGGCAAGAAAAAGATCTAGGTGAAGTGGCTCGAATAGAAACCGCAGCGAGAATCGCTGATGACGCAATAGCACAGGTCCTCCGACAACTTGCTCAAGAACCGACGGAAATTGAATTCGCTCGATCACTCGACGTAGCCATACTTGACCAAGGCGCAGAAGCCCTTTCGTTTGAAACAATCTGTGCCAGCGGATTGAACGCAGCAGCGCCGCACGCAAGGCCGTCGAACCGAGTAATAAGATCAGGAGATTTAGTAGTCCTCGATTTTGGTGCAGTAATAGACGGGTACCACTCCGATATGACTAGGACCTATGCAGTTGGAGATGTCGATGAGCCCTCTCAAGACATCATTCGAAGTGTTACCGAAGCTCAACAATTGGGATGCGAAGTGATTCGCCCTGGGGTAAAGGCTTCAGAGGTTGATGAAGCATGTCGTTCATATCTAGCTGAAAAGGGACTGGGAGAATATTTTGTCCACGGCACCGGTCATGGGGTTGGTCTAGAAATTCATGAAGCTCCTTGGATTAATAGTAAGAGTTCCGAGGTTCTAAAAGAGGCTCAAGTAGTGACTGTGGAGCCAGGCGTGTACCTTCCCGGTGTCGGCGGTGTGCGCGTAGAAGACACAGTGTTGATTACCTCATCTGGATTTCGGCGGCTTAGCGCAGCTCCTAAAGATTCGATTGTTTAAATCGATTTGCTAGTCAACGTCTCCAAAACCTAAGGGAACCTATGTCCATATCTACATCAGACTTCAAAAATGGCATGACGGTCGATTTAGACGACGGCCTTTTTCAAATATCGGAATTCCAACATGTGAAGCCCGGAAAGGGCGGTGCTTTCGTCAGAACCACGTTACGGAATGTCCGAACCGGAGCTGTTATCGAAAGGACGTTCCGGTCCGGAGAAAAAATGGAGCGCGCTGTTATCGACAAACGAGAAATGCAGTATCTCTACTCGGACGGCGGCGATTTAGTGTTCATGGACAATGAAACTTATGAGCAACTTCAGGTAGGTCGGCCTCAGCTCGGAACAGCTCCGGATTACCTTGTTGAAGGAGAAGGGGCGGTCCTGCAAATGTATGGCGGAGAGATAATCGACATCGAGTTACCAGCTTCAGTGGTATTAACGGTTAGGGAGACAGAGCCCGGCATTCAAGGCGATCGGGTTTCAGGTGCCCGCAAGGCTGCAACTATGGAAACAGGGCTAGTAGTGCAAGTTCCGCTTTTCATAGAGACGAACGAGCGTCTGAAGGTAGACACAAGAAGCGGCGATTACATTGAGCGAGCTAACGGGTGACTGAAGACCCCTTCGCCCCAGGTGCCTCGACGCAGAAACGAGAAGCACGAGAGCGAGCAATCGAGTTGCTGTATGAAGCAGAAGTTCGCGGCATCTCGATTAGCGACGTCCTGAGTAGTCAAGTGATTGCGCCTGCGCAACTCGTCGAGGATTTGGTCAGAGGAGTCTCTGAAGACATCGAGGGGATCGACGCCGAAATTGACGCGTACCTCAATGATGATTGGTCATTGGATCGTTTGGGAATGCTCGACTTATGGATTCTTCGCATTGGTATCTACGAACTACTTTCAGGAGCCGTACCTGTAGCCGTTGCGATTAACGAGGCAGTTGAATTAGGAAACCTGTTTGGTGCTACCGACGAAAGCGGAAAGTTTATAAACGGGGTACTTGGGTCAGCAGCTCGCGAGATAGGCAATTAGTTCGGTTAACTCTGAATTGGTCACTAACAAGAACTCTATTTCGACTAAGCTCCTCGCCTGACCGTGAAGCGAGTCCTGTGAGGCTCAAACGGACAGGAGGAAACCCAGTGGCCGACCGCGAGCGCCGTATGACGCCCCCTTATGGGGGTGTTTTTGTTGCCCGCACCACTGTTTTGGATGCAGCCCAGGTTCACAGAGCTCTTACCAGAATCAGTCACGAAATCATAGAACGTAACCAAGGACTTGAAGATGTTGTGCTGGTTGCGCTCCAAACAGGCGGAGTTGAGATAGCTCGACTCCTGTCTCGTTTGCTCTTTGAAATCGATGGAGTAGATGTCCCCACTGGAACGCTAGATGTTGCTCTCTATCGGGATGACATAGGCCTCAGACCAGTTATGGCTGAGGCCGAAACTGATATTCAAATCGATCTCGGTGGCAAGATAGTTGTGTTGGTGGACGACGTTTTATTTACCGGTCGAACGATAAGAGCAGCCCTAGATGCGCTTACAGACTTTGGTCGACCGCGCGCTGTCCAGCTTGCCGTGGTAATTGATCGAGGTCACCGGGAACTGCCCATCCGCCCAGACTTCGTCGGCAAAAACTTGCCCACCAGGCGAGATGAGGTCGTAGATGTGAATCCTGAAGGTGTGTTGTTGGGGGAGATGCGTAAATGACGAATCATCTGATCAACCTTACTGATTTAGACCGTGATGCTATTCGAGAGTTGTTGTACCTAACAGATCGCTTTGTTGAAGTTGGCCAAAGACCGATTCCGAAAGTTCCGGCACTGCGCGGGCGCACAGTGGCAATGATTTTCTTTGAAGATTCGACTCGCACGCGAATGTCTTTCGATCTCGCTGCGAAACGGCTTTCAGCTGACGTTATAGATTTCCCAACACATACCTCTTCACTTTCGAAGGGGGAATCGCTCCAAGACACCGTTGAAACAATTCGAGCTTTGGGCGTGGATGCTCTGGTCATTCGTCATGCTTCGGATGGTCTTCCAGGTCAGATAGCTGAGGCGGTGCAGGAAACGATTTCAGTTATCAATGCGGGCGACGGATTGAACGCGCACCCGACACAAGGTCTGTTGGACGCGTACACCCTGTGCCAGCACTTCCATGGCTCTGCGGGACGTGAAGCCTCGTTGGAGGGCATCCATGTCGGCATTATTGGTGACATCAAGCACAGCAGGGTGGCCCGAAGCGATTTGATCGCATACAGCAGTCTCGGTGCCAAAGTAACCTTGGTGGCTCCGCGTGAGCTTCAACCGACCGATCTCGAACATTGGCCAGTTGAAATTACGGATGACTTGGACTCGATTCTCCCAAGTTTGGATGTAATCGGATTGCTGCGGATCCAGAAGGAACGCATGGACAAAACTGTGGCTACTTCCCTTGACGACTATGTGGATCGCTATGGAATAACGGAATCAAGGGCCAAAGGCATAAACGATGATGTCGTGATTGTTCACCCAGGTCCTGTAAATCGGGGAATTGAGATAGCTAGTGAAGTCTTAGACAAGCGAGTGAATGTGTTGGTTAACCAACAAGTAACTAATGGAGTAGCGGTGAGGATGGCAGTCCTTTTCAGACTATTGGGTTCAGGAATCGAGATTGATTGAAGTGGATGTTGGCAAGGAAAAGGAAGCGAGTCAGAAACACATGATGAATGACAGGGAGAGTAGGTGAGCCAAATTCGCGAAGGAGCGTTGGTGCTCTCTGATGGAGCAACGTTCGAAGGAGAACTGATCGGTGCTGAAGTTGACGTTACGTCAGGTGAAGTGGTCTTCAATACCGTCTTAAGCGGTTACCAAGAGGTGATCACAGACCCATCATATGCGGGACAAATCATTAACTTTACTTATCCCCATATAGGTAACTATGGCGTCTCGAACGCCGATGTCGAAGCAAGACGTCCATTCTGCAGAGGCATAGTTGTTCGCGATCTGGCAAGGCGGCGATCCAACTGGCGAAGCGAAGGCGACTTAGAGAGTTACCTTATGGCAGAGGGCATACCTGGGATTGCGGGCATAGACACTCGACGGCTAACTCGACACGTCCGAGAGAATGGAGCGATGCCCGCCGCATTCGGTTCGGCGTCGTTAGATTTGCTTGTTGAGGCCGCTGCCTCGGAGCCTGGTACCGAAGGGGTAGATCTAGTCAGTTCGGTTACAACCCCACAAATCTACGAAGTCGGCCAGGGTAATTTCAGAGTTGTCGCCTACGACTTGGGCATAAAAAAATCGATTGTGGATCAGTTATCGGAGATTGCCACCGTTTTTGTGGTGCCGGCTCACACAAGTAGCGAAGAGGTTCTGGAGTTGGGCCCTCACGGCGTTTTTCTGTCAAATGGCCCTGGTGACCCGATGATGGCAGGGCAAGTTGTCACTGCGATCGGTGCTCTATTGGGAAAGGTGCCGGTGTTCGGAATTTGCCTAGGTCATCAGATCCTTTCTCTGGCATTGGGAGGTAAGTCCTACAAGATGAAATTTGGCCATCACGGGGGCAACGTGCCTGTCCAGAATTTAGACACTGGTAAAATCGAAATTACTAGCCAAAACCATAACTTTGCTATTGAGTCAGGTTCTGTGCCAGGTGTAACTGAAACCCATGTGTGTCTTAACGATGAGACGCTCGAGGGCCTTCGCTGCAATGAGATACCGGCATTTAGCGTTCAATACCATCCAGAGGCCAGTCCGGGACCACATGATTCTCGCTACCTATTCCAACAATTCGCAGATTTGATGACGTCGTTTCACGGGAGCATTAGCTGATGCCGAGACGGGATGACATCGAAAGTATTTTGATAATTGGGTCGGGACCAATCGTGATTGGTCAAGCATGTGAATTTGACTACTCAGGCACCCAGGCATGTCGAGTATTGAAAGAAGAGGGGTACCGAGTAATTCTCGCTAACTCGAACCCAGCGACGATAATGACAGACCCTGAATTTGCAGATGCGACTTACATAGAGCCTCTTGAGGCGGATGTCTTAACTGCAATCATTGACCGGGAGAGACCGGACGCAATTTTGCCGACACTCGGAGGGCAGACGGCCTTAAACCTTGCTATTGAACTCGTTGAATCGGGTGTGTTGGATGAGTACGGGGTAGAAATGATTGGCGCTAGCGGCGACGCTATTGCCACGGCAGAAGACCGGGATCTCTTCAGGCAAGCGATGGAAGAGATTGGATTGAAATGCGCTCAGTCTGGCATCGCTCACACGATGGATGAAGCTCTAGGCGTAGTTGAAGAAATTGGGCTGCCAGTCATTATTCGGCCCGCCTACATTTTGGGTGGCAAAGGTACGGCCTTTGCTCATACCACTGCAGAGTTCGAAAGAGTCGCAGCTTTAGGTCTGGATGCGAGCCCAATTTCGGAGATATTGATCGAGAAGTCAATCAAAGGCTGGAAAGAGTTCGAGCTAGAGGTAATGCGGGATCACGCAGATAATTGTGTCGTGATCTGCTCGATCGAAAATGTTGATGCAATGGGGGTTCATACAGGCGATTCCATAACTGTTGCTCCAGCGCAGACGCTCTCTGATGTTGAATACCAAGAAATGCGAAACGCTGCGTTCGCTTGTATTCGACGAGTTGGAGTCGAGACAGGAGGGTCAAACGTCCAATTTGCGGTCAACCCAGATACAGGTGAGCAAATTGTGATCGAGATGAATCCGCGGGTGAGTAGGAGTTCAGCTCTAGCCTCCAAGGCGACTGGGTTTCCGATTGCCAAGATTGCTGCACGATTAGCGGTCGGGTATCGCCTCGATGAGATCACTAATGATATTACGAAAAAAACGCCAGCCAGTTTCGAGCCCACAATCGATTACGTAGTAACGAAGATCCCGCGATGGGCATTCGAGAAGCTCCCAGGGGCCTCAGGAATTTTAGGCCCTCAAATGCAATCCGTGGGTGAAGCGATGTCGATAGGACGAACCTTTCCCGAGAGTCTCCAAAAAGGCATTCGTTCACTCGAACAGGGGCGGATGGGCCTAAATGCCGACCCAGGAGAAGGCCAATATCAACAAGAAGCCGACACTGACTTACTTACTTCCATAGCTGTTCCCACCGCCGAAAGACTTTTTCAAATAGGAGAGCTCATGAGGCGAGGTGTTCCTGTCGACCAGATTCATCGCGCCTGCGACATAGACGACTGGTTCCTAGATCAGATGCTCATGATCGTTGAGGAAAGGCTTCATTTGGAGACAGCAACTCTTTCTTCGTTAACTCGTATGGAATGGCGACGCGCCAAACAACTCGGGTTCTCAGATGGTCAGCTTGCTTATCTGCTGAAGGAAAAAGAGGCGAACGTTCGGTTGCGTAGATTGGAAGAGGGTGTCGTTACCACCTTCAAAACTGTTGACACCTGCGCTGCCGAGTTCGACGCATTAACTCCATATCACTATTCCACTTACGAAGACGAAGACGAGATTCGCCCAGGAGTTCGACCTCGGATGATGATTCTTGGCTCGGGGCCTAATCGAATTGGTCAAGGCATTGAATTCGATTATTGCTGCGTTCACGCCAGTTTCGCTTTGGAAGAAGCCGGTTACGAAACGATAATGGTGAACTGCAACCCCGAAACTGTCTCTACTGATTATGACACCTCTGACCGGCTTTACTTTGAGCCGCTCACGCTAGAAGACGTCCTCAACATTATTGATGCTGAAGATCCAGTTGGGGTGATTGTCAGCCTAGGAGGCCAAACACCTCTCAAGCTTGCCTCGGAGTTGCCACCTGAACTTGTCTGCGGTACAGCCCCTGAGTCCATCGACCTTGCAGAAGATCGTGAACGTTGGAACTCGTTGTGCGCGCAACTGGAGATTCCGCAGCCGCCTGGCGGAACTGCCGTGACCTTCGAGGAGGCCGCGCGAATCTGTGAACGCATCGGTTTTCCCGCCTTGGTGCGACCTAGCTATGTGTTGGGTGGGAGAGCCATGACAATTGTGTATGACCTGCAAGAACTTGAAGAAGCGATGAAGGAGTTAACGGCTTTCGCAGGCTTGGGTAGAGAAGGTGGACTATCGGCTGACCGCCCCGTATTAATTGACAGGTTCTTGGAAGATGCAATCGAAGTTGACGTGGATTCCATTAGGGATCAGACGGGCGAGTTTGTTCTTGGCGGAATTTTGGAGCATGTAGAAGAGGCAGGGGTTCACTCCGGAGACAGTGCCTGTGCCATTCCGCCACCGAACCTGTCCCAAGACACTCAAGACGTCATAGTTGAGTATGCGAGACAACTCGCAGAACGACTTGAGGTTGTGGGCTTATTGAATGTGCAGTTCGCAGTCAAGCAGGGCCAAGTCTTTGTTATTGAGGCCAACCCCCGGGCGTCGCGCACGGTGCCATTCGTAGCTAAAGCGACGGGCGTGCAGTTAGCGAAGGTTGCGGCCCGGGTAATGGCTGGAGAAACACTGGAAGAATTGCGCGAACTAGGTGCCTTGCCGGAACCTATTCGGGAAGGTCATGTTGCGGTAAAAGAAGCCGTCTTGCCATTCCAACGATTCCCCGATGTAGACACGGTACTTGGTCCCGAGATGCGCTCTACCGGTGAAGTAATGGGTATTGACAAGACATTCGGATTGGCGTTCGCGAAGAGTCAAATTGCAGCAGGTGAAGGACTCCCGACTGGAGGGACAATATTTTTCTCTCTGGCGGACCGAGATAAAGAACAAGGACTAGAAGCTGCTAAGGGTTTTGTTGCGCTTGGGTTTGTTTTGGCTGCTACTGCAGGAACTGCCGAGTTTTTGAATAGCAACGGGGTTCACGTGGAAACGGTTGTAGCAAAGCTAAGCGAAGAAGGACGCGAAATTAGTGCTGGGGTAGATGCAGTTGAGCTGATTGGGGCAGGTCAGGTCAAACTCGTGATTAACACACCGCGTGGCCGAGGCCCTCGAAGCGATGGTTACCGAATTCGCTTCGCCTCAACTGCACATAAGGTGCCTTGCTTAACAACGGTTGCCGCAGCGCGAGCTGCAGCTGTTGGGCTAGAAGAATGGATGTCTAACCCGTTGACTGTCCGTCCGTTGCAAGAATTCCTGGGCTTGGGAAGCTCGGCCGAATGATGGAGCAAAGGCATTCGGTAACAGTTGGCTCGATAACTCTTCCGAATCCTGTGATGACTGCTTCCGGGACAGCGGGTCACGGCACAGAACTTGCTGGATACTTTGACCTAGAAGAGTTAGGGGCTGTCGTAGTTAAGTCGTTATCAGTCGAGCCATGGCCCGGGAATCCTTCACCGAGAGTTCATGGCACTTCATCTGGAATGATCAACTCGGTAGGTCTTCAGAACCCCGGTATCGAGAGCTGGATCGAAGATGACTTACCCGCCTTATTAAGTCATGGGGCCCGAGTGGTAGTAAGTATTTGGGGGCGAAGCATTGACGAGTATCGAGAAGCTGCTACTCGGTTGGCTGGAGTTGAAGGAATCACGGCAGTCGAAGTAAATGTGAGTTGTCCCAATCTGGAAAGTCGTGGCGACATGTTCGCTCATGACCCCAACAGTTGCGAAGCTGCCATAAGCGCTTCGCTCATTTCCGGTTTGCCTACTTGGGCCAAATTGAGCCCCAACGTAACGGACATCGTTTCCATAGCTAAGGCGGCTATGGGGGCTGGGGCAGAAGCCTTGACGCTAACGAACACATTGTTCGGGATGGTTATAAACCCGCAAACACTTCGCCCTGTCCTTGGTAACGGCGGAGGTGGGTTATCCGGGCCCAGTATTCGCCCTGTAGCAGTTAGGGCTGTCTACGACGTTTACCAATCTTTGGGTCCTGTGCCAATCATTGGTGTAGGGGGCATAACTAAAGCCGAACATGCAGTCGAGTTCCTTGCGGCTGGAGCTTCCGCCGTTCAGGTGGGGTCGGCGCACTTTGCCGACCCCAAAGCTTCTCTGCGAGTTCTGCGAGGCCTTCAAAAGTGGTGCCGAAAACATGAAATAACTTCTTTGCGTTCTATCATCGGAGCTGCTCATGAATCCTAACGATGTTGATAATAACGCTCGTTCCCGTCTGGCCTTAGCCCTTGATGTCGACGACCTGGTAGAAGCAGGTCGCCTTGGCCGCAAGATGTTGCCGTGGTTTTCGGTTGCAAAAGTTGGTCTAGAGCTGTTCTCTGCTTCGGGACCCGAGGCAGTAGGCGCATTTGTGGATCAGGGGTATGAGGTTTTCCTCGACCTAAAACTGCATGACATTCCAACGACAGTTGGAAAAGCATCAAGGGTGTTGGGGAGTCTCGGAGTTTCTTATGTCACGGTTCATTCGTCAGGTGGGGTTGACATGCTGGCAGCTGCCGTCGATGGGCTAAATGAAGGAGCATCAGCCGCAGGTTTGATTCCGCCGATGGTGCTTGCCGTGACCGTCTTGACCTCTGATTTAGAGGCTCCAGAGTCGTTGTTGCAGGAAAGACTCGGATACGCCATTGAGGCTGATTGTGGAGGTGTTGTTTGTGCTGCGAGTGACCTTCAGAAAGTTTCTTCTACCGCTCCTGAGCTACTCAGTGTTGTGCCCGGTATTAGGCCGGAAGGAGTAGCGGCTAATGATCAAGGACGACCTGCAACGCCGAGAGAGGCAATCAAAGAAGGGGCAGGTCTGCTGGTTATAGGAAGAGCGGTAACTTCCTCGAGTGAACCGGAAAAAGCTGCTGCCAGGATCGCAGCCGAAGTAGCTGATGCAATTTAGCTAGAACGTTTTCGCCTGCTGTCACGCGGTTAGACTTCCCCCGATGCCTACACCGCCAATTCTTTCAGCTCAACAGCGCGAAGCTGCCCTTGAAAAGGCCGCTGCAGCTCGGCGTGTGAGAGCAGAAACTAAAGATCGTCTTAAGATGGGCTTGGTGTCCTTCGATGAGTTGTTAGAACTTGCTGATAGGGACGAGTTGGTTGGGAAAATGAAAGCTCTTGCAGCCCTTGAGTCAATGCCGAAGATTGGCAAAGTTAAAGCTCGAAGACTTATGCGGGACGTTGGCATCGCTGAGAGCAGAAGGTTGCAGGGCCTAGGGGAAAATCAACGTAGCCAGTTGTTATCTTTCTTTGCGGCGTCGGCTTGACTGCTCAGTGACACGAGGCCAACCGCTTTGAGTAACAACAGCGATCCGATCATCTTCGTTATTTGTGGTGCCGGAGGAGCAGGTAAGGGAACGATTGTTGGAGAAGTGATTAGACAGGATCCGACTATGCACCTCAGTCGGTCATGGACAACACGGCCAAGAAGACCCAACGAATTAGCAGACGCTTACTCATATGTAACCGATGAGCAATTTGATGAGCGCGTAGCTGCCGACGGTTTCTATGAATGGGCGAAGTTTTTTGAGTATCGCTATGGAACCCCGACCCCAGTGATCCCCGTTGGGAAAGATTTGCTTCTCGAGATCGATGTGCAAGGGGCGGTTGCAGTCAGGAAACGCCAGCCTGATGCCGTTGTCATCTTGATTGTTCCGCCTAGTCGAATCATTCAAGAGAGCCGTATGCGAGCTCGAGGTGATAGTGAAGAACATATAGAACAACGACTAGCAGCGGCTGAGATGGAAGAGGAAATCGGTCAGGATCTAGCTGATTTTGTTGTGTTGAACGGCGAACTCGATGTAGCGGTTTCAAAAGTCCGATCTTTTCTAGCAGATGTCCGTCAGCAGAGGCAGTCGAGATAACGGGCCGATGTTGCGCCCAAGTCGTTCGAGTTCAACAGGCCGCTGATAGCATGGTCTTTCGGTTAAAGCCGTTGAACCCTTATCGAGGTAGAGCAGATGTCCGAGGAACAAGACACCATGATCACTCCGGGCCTGGAAGCATTGCTCGAAAAGGTCGACTCTAGGTTCACGTTAGTTAGTTTGGCTGCCAAAAGGTCACGACAACTAAACTCGTATGATCTTGGTCTCGGAGACGGAGGAGGCAGTGAGGTGCCTCCACAAGTCACGAGTACAGCGCGGAAGTCATTGTCGATGGCTTTTGAAGAGATTCAAGCTGACAAAATCGGCTACGAGCGATTCGACCCCGAAGAACGGGCCCGCTTAGAGGCAGAGGCAGAGGCAGAGGCATTAGCGCAAGCGGAAGCTGATGCAGCTGCACTTGAAGCCGTTTCTGACGAAGAGTAGGTAGAAACTGATGCTGGCAGGCCGCCGCATCATCCTGGGAGTAACCGGGGGGATCGCTGCTTACAAGGCAGTTTTGCTCTGCAGGATGTTGGTTGATGCTGGAGCTCATGTGACTCCTGTGATGACTGAGAGTGCGCAAAAGTTTGTCGGTAAGGCAACCTTTGATGCACTGGCCTCGGAGCCAGTCAGGACTTCAATTTTCGATGATTTAGACCCGATTCCTCATACGACGTTAGGACAAACCGCAGATCTAGTTGTGGTAGCGCCAGCAACTGCTCGAAGTATTGGAAGTTATGCGAGTGGTATTTCGGATGATCTCCTCACAGCTATTTTGGTGGCGACCCGAGCGCCGGTAGTCATCTGTCCTGCGATGCATACCGAAATGTGGGAACACCCGGCGGTGCAAGACAATCTCGAGACACTGAGAAGTCGTGGCGTAACTGTGGTCGCCCCAGAAGAAGGGCGTCTAGCCGGGGGGGACTTAGGCTCAGGACGTCTAGCAGAACCAGAAAAAGTTTTCGAAGTGATAACAGAGTTGCTAACCAACGGTGATTTTAATGGACGAAGGGTTGTGGTCACAGCCGGGGGTACGAGAGAGGCAATTGACCCGGTTAGGTACGTTGGTAATCGTTCAACTGGTAAGCAGGGTTATGCCATCGCTGAAGCAGCACTGGCTCGCGGCGCTGAGGTCACCTTGATCTCGACAGTTGATCTCGAAGCTCCTTTAGGGGTGGACCTGGTCTCCGTTGAGTCTGCCTCAGAGATGCATGAGGCTGTTTTGGAACGAGCTGACGCAGATGTGATCGTTATGGCAGCGGCCGTAGCTGACTTTCGCCCACTAGACGTATCAGATTCAAAAATTAAAAAAGATGGAGGGCCGCCAAAATTAGTTCTGGAAGCCACCGTCGATATTTTGTCTGATCTGGGGTCTTCGAAGTTGCCCGGACAAGTAGTCGTCGGATTCGCTGCCGAGACCGATGAATTAGTTGCCCACGCAAGTGCGAAGCTTGAACGAAAAAATGTTGATGTCATCGTTGCTAACGATGTGTCCGCACCAGAGGTCGGGTTCGCTCATGAAACCAACGAAGTAACCATCTTGGAAGCGGACGGCTGCCTGAGACACGTTTCACTCCGATCAAAACGAGAGATAGCGGACGAAGTCTTAGATACAGTTGCGCAGATACTCGCTAGGTAGCTTGAAGTGCCTCTAGGGGCCCTCTTTGGCCTAGCCTTAGGATTGCCGGTCTAACAATGAGGAGAGATGGCGTGAGTCGATGGACTTTCACCTCGGAGTCGGTGACTGAAGGTCATCCCGACAAAATGGCGGATCAGATTTCTGATGCCATTCTTGACGCGATGCTTGAGCAAGATTCTGAGAGCAGAGTTGCCTGCGAGACAATGGTTACCACCGGTCTTGTTGTGGTGGCAGGCGAGATCACCACAAGTGGATTCGTCGATATACCGTCGGTAGTGCGAGACACGATTAATGAGATCGGGTACGACCGAGATTCGCTCGATTTCAATGGCAGTACATGCGGGGTAATGGTGTCTCTGGACGAACAGTCTCCCGATATTGCCCAGGGGGTCAATGATTCTGAAGAGGTTAGAAGCGGCCGCTCAGGCGAAGATGATGCGCTAGACCGCCAAGGTGCGGGTGATCAGGGAATGATGTTCGGCTATGCGTGTCGCGAAACGGAAGTTTTAATGCCTTTGCCGATCCATGTAGCTCATCGAATGGCTGAACAGCTGACCGAGGCTCGTAAATCGGGCCAGGTCCCATACCTAAGGCCGGATGGCAAGACCCAGGTGTCATTTGAGTACGAAGACGGACGGCCCGTCAGGTTAAAGACCGTACTTGTTTCAACCCAGCACAATCCTGGTATTGACAGAGATGGGATGATTCGACCCGATTTGATAGAGCACGTTATCCGACCCGCTGTTCCGGCTGAATTTGCTGATGATGACTTCGAAGTCTTCGTAAATCCGACAGGTAACTTTGTGGTGGGAGGTCCAGTAGGAGACTGCGGACTTACAGGCAGAAAAATTATCGTGGATACCTACGGCGGTTATGCACGTCATGGCGGTGGGGCGTTTTCCGGTAAAGACCCGTCCAAGGTTGACCGGTCCGCCGCTTATGCGACGCGGTGGGTAGCTAAGAACCTCGTTGCGGCAGGCGCCGCTGAGCGTTGCGAAGTTCAAGTTGCATATGCGATCGGAGTAGCTCGCCCGGTATCGGTGCTAGTCGAAACTTTCGGTACTGAAAATGTTGATCCGGACCGAATTGCAACGTCGATTAACGAAATATTTGATCTTCGGCCTGCTGCAATCCTCAGAGACCTAGATCTCCGTCGGCCGATTTTCCAACCAACAGCGGCGTATGGTCATTTCGGTCGTGAATCCTCGGAGGACCTATTCACATGGGAGCGAACCGATCGCATAGATGATCTGCGTTCCGCCCTAGGTCTTTAGATCTTCGGCTTAAGCCGCCGAAGTCCGACCCGTCAACCAAAATGGCACCGTGTCACGAGTAGTTCGAGTTCTCCCAGATGAACCTGCTGTAGACCGGGAATTTGACTATGTACTAACCGATTCGGTTATTGAATCCTCAGAGTGCTCAGAGGTTCGAGTCGGCACGGTCGTGCGCGTTGACTTACGTGGTCGACGAGTTCGAGGATGGATAACGGCATTAGACGTGAGGCCGCAAGAGGGTCTCAAATTAAGGGAAATTAAAAAAATCAGTAGCTACGGACCTCCGGCAAGCCTGGTTGATTTGGCTAACTGGGCCAGTGGACATTGGTTGGGTAGCCGAGTTCACTTTTTGCGCACAGCGACTCACGACAGGACTGTCACCGCTATTCCCGCCGGCAAGTCGCCTAACTACACAAAGTTCACTACGAATAATCTTGCCGAGGAAGCCTTTAATCGGGGTGGAGCAGTAGTTCGAACCCCTCCGACTAGTGACGATGTGGGGATAGCGATTGCGGCAGCAGCGCACGGTCGGACTTTGATTCTCGTTCCTACCGTTTCCCGCTGTCAACGGCTAGCGGTAGCCCTGAAGAGAGCAGGGGTAGAGGTCGCTCTTTACCCGACAGAGTGGCAGGCTTCAGCTACCGGATCAGTAACAATTGGTACTCGATCCGCTGCTTGGGCCCCAATCGATCCGCTAGATGCGGTGCTTGTGATAGATGAACATGATCAGGCTTATCAGCAAGAATCTGCGCCTACTTGGCACGCCCGTGACGTGGTTCTAGAGCGGGCCAGACGCGATGGAGCGCGGTGGGTAATAACATCTCCGACGCCCTCATTAGAAGCACTCACATGTGGCGCTCCTCTGCTGACCCCGGATCGAAGAACAGAGCGAGGTGGATGGCCAATTATCGAATTAGTTGATCTGCGCAGTGAGGCCCCAACGGCGGGCTCATGGTGTTCCGAGTATCTAGCGCGCTCGCTTCGGAGCAGCCGGCGAACCGTATGCGTCGTCAACCGTAAAGGCCGAGCCCGGTTCGCGTATTGTGATCACTGTGGCGAACTAGCTCGATCTGAAGAGACCGGCAAAGCATTAGGCCTAGATGGTGATCGGCTGGTTCACCCAATTGATGGTGATGACAGGCCTGCAGTTTGCTCAGCATGCTCTTCGACCAAATTTCGCAGAGTGAAACTAGGGGTGACAGGGGTAAGCGAAGAATTGGAACATATAGCCCGACGACCTGTGACTGAAGTCGATGCTTCGACCGAACTCCTTCCAGATGGCGCAGATCTCTACGTAGGCACAGAGGCCATTTTTCATCGTCTTGATAACGCTGAACTCGTGGCATTTTTAGATTTCGATCAAGAAATTCTGGCTCCGCGTTATCGAGCTGCTGAAGAAGCAATGTCGCTAATAGTCCACGCCGCTCGGCTGGTTGGTGCGCGGGAAAATGGAGGCCGAATTTTGATTCAAACGAGGATGCCTCAACACCCCGTTCTTCAAGCAGCAATTAATGCCGACCCCGGTTCGGTGGCTCGAACCGAATTAGAGATGCGTAAACAGTTGCGTCAGCCGCCTGAGTCGCATTGGGCAGTCATTTCTGGTTCCTCAGCTGCAGAGTTCGTGGAACGTCTTGGCCAGCGCGATGGACTCGAAGTAATGAACGCGAATAACACTCGATGGCGAGTCCGAAGCAATGATCGCGAACTCTTGTTAGAGACACTGAGCAGTGTTGAGCGGCCAACGGGAAGATTGCGAATTGAAATCAACCCACTTAGAGCCTGATCGAGTGACACAGGTAACCTAGTAATCACCATGAGTTACAAGATACGTGTGATGGGTGATCCTGTCTTACGCCAAGAAGCGAAGTTAATTGACGACATCGATGGACGAATTGTTCAGATGGTCGACGACATGGTGCCGGCAATGTACCAAGCAGAAGGGATTGGACTAGCTGCACCACAGGTAGGGATTCAGAAACGGCTTTTTGTGTATGACATTGGTGAAGGCCCTCAGACGCTAGTGAATCCTGAAATCATCGAAGCCGACGGAGAATGGGCATTTGAAGAAGGGTGTCTGTCGGTGCCAGGGTTATCCTTCGAAATTATTCGGCCCAAAGAAGTTCACCTCGTAGGGCGCGACCTTGAGGGCAATGAAGTTTCAATAGAGGCGGACGAATTGTTGGCGCGACTGTTTCAACATGAGCTCGACCATCTAGACGGCGTGCTCCTCCTGGACCACCTTGAACGCGCAGACCGCAAAGCAGCCCTTCGACGTTGGCGCGAAATTCAAACTGCGATAACTGGTGTTCCAACAACACCAGGTGACATAGCGCTGCCGTGACAGACGGCTTGCTCCTGCCACCAGAACATCCGCGTTCTTTGGTCTATTTCGGTAGCCCGGAAGCTGCCGTGCCCCCCTTGTTGGCTTTAGTGGAAGCAGGTTTCGAGATTCCTTTGGTCGTTTCAATGCCTGATCGCCGACGAGGCAGACGGACGCCTCCCGAAGCGACAGCGGTCAAAGCAGCCGCAACACAATTGGGAATACCGGTATCGGAAGAAGTTAATGACTCCTTAACTGTTCAAGCGGACTGTGGCGTGGTCGTCGCCTACGGCCGACTCATCAAACAAAATCTTTTGGATGAGTTACCAATGATCAACCTTCACTTTTCGTTGCTCCCTCGTTGGCGGGGTGCAGCGCCAGTGGAACGTGCCATTTTGGCTGGAGACAGTGAAACGGGTGTCTGTGTCATGGCTCTTGAGCCGGAACTAGACACTGGACCTATTTATCGAAGGCAAAGAATTAAAATCAGCGATGAAGTGACTGCTCGACAATTGACAGAAAAATTAGCGAAACTTGGGGCCGAGGAGTTAGTTGCAGCTATCGGAGAGGGTTTGAAGCAACCGTTACCTCAGAGTGGACCAGTAACCGTAGCAGCCAAAATTCATAGATCTGATTTGAAACTCAGTTGGGAACTTTCAGCCGCTGAACTCAACCGAATTGTGAGAGTTGGGGGAGCTTGGACGACAATTGGTTCCTCGTTGCTAAAAATTCATAAGGCTCGCGTTGTCGACGGATCGGGTGAGGTAGGAGTTTTGGCCCACGACTTGGTCGGAACCGGGAAAGGGCTTTTGCAATTGTTGACTGTGCAACCAGAAGGAAAGCCGCGAATGGAAGCGCAATCATGGATTAACGGTGCCCGTTTGGAAGCAAACTCGCGGTTGGGCGCGTGAAAAATCCTACTAGTCGTCAGATAGCGGTTCAGGCGTTGACTGAGATAGAAGCAGGATCCCGAGCCAATGTCGTACTTGCGGCTCTTTTGGAAGATGAAGGTCGAGCGTTGAGTCAAAGAGACAAGGCTTTCGTCACCGAATTAGTGCAGGGAACTACCCGTATGCGACGCTCTGTAGACCATTTGTTCAAACGTTTTGTAACTCGGGATTTAGATCGTGACGTATTGTCGGCGCTCCGTTTGGGAACGTATCAACTATTTCATCTTCGAACGCCGCCTCATGCAGCAGTTAATGACACCGTAGAAGCAGCGCCTCGACGGGCTAGTGGCCTGGTCAACGCTGTACTTCGCAAAATAGTGGACGTTGAGCCACTGTGGCCCGACGAGGCCACGCAATTCAGCTACCCCGACTGGATTTGGGACCTTTTCGTAAACACCTGGGGAACAGAGGGCAGGGCTTCGCTAATCTCAATGAACACACCGGAGCGGCCTGAACCCAGACCGGATGGCTATATCCAAGGCCAAGCATCTCGTTGGGTAAGCGAAGCTGTCGATGAGGCTTCACCTAATGGTGGAACCTTAATTGACTTGTGTGCCGCACCTGGAGGCAAAACTACGGCGATGGGTCCGGCTTGGTCCAAAGTGTGCGCAAACGAAATCAACCCCACTAGAGCCCGATCACTGGAAAAGATTGTCAATAATTATCGACCCGGAGTGCAGGTTTTAGTTAGCGACGGGACAAGCTCTCCCTTCACGACTGGTTGCGCGGATGCAGTTCTAGTTGACGCTCCCTGCAGTGGACTAGGAGCGCTTGGGCGCCGAAGTGATGCGCGGTGGCAGATCTCTGAAAAGGCGATCAACCGACTCTCGGGTATTCAAGATGGTTTATTGGAAGAGGGATTGCGACTATTGGGGCCGCAAGGAGTTCTGACTTATAGCGTTTGCACGGTGACGCGAGAGGAAACGAGCGAGGTTGCAGAAAGTTTCCTCAATAGACATAGAGAAATAGTAAGGCTTGACTTAAGGGGCGAGCATTGGCGATATCACTATGGTGGAGGTCTGGTTTTGCCTCATGATTTCGGAACAGACGGCATGGCGATATTTCAATGGAAGCGTGAGAAGTGAGGATGAGGTTATGCGTATTGGCTTGATCTCGGACACCCACATTCCAGAGGCAGGACCTGAACTTTGGCCACAGGCGTATAAGGCTTTCGAGGGCTGTGATGCCATTCTTCATGCTGGCGATATATATGAAATCTCGGTGATAGAAAAACTTCATAAATTAGCTCCAACATGGGGAGCGCGAGGTAATGGCGACGACGGATCCTCAGGCCGAGAGGTACAGCCAGAACATGATCTTTTGTCACCTTCATGGGTACATGATTTTGACGGTTTGAAGGTTGGATTAACTCACCACATGCCGATCCCTGAGTTGCCCTCATATGGAGTTCTTGATGCTCTCGATCGGCATTTTGATGGAAATAAACTTGATGTCGTTGTGTATGGAGATACCCATGTTGAACACATCACGACCATCGATGACGTGTTGTGCGTCAATCCCGGCTCACCTACGTTTCCTCATAACCTAAATGTGCAACTCGGTACCATTGGTTTTCTCGATATCGAAAATGGTTCAGCTGAAGCATCGATTTGGAGGCTGACGGAAGAGGGCATTGAGCCCTTTGATTGGGATACTTGGGGGCGACCCTGGTGAACCTTGACTAACTTCGTAGTTGTTCGCATTGCTCTATAAGAAAGATGACGCAATGGATAAAACTGACTGGCTATTGAGCACCGTTGAAGAAGCGATCGATCCGCTAGAAGAGATCGTTGATCCTCATCATCATTTGTGGGACTTTCCCGCGGGAACTTACCTTGTTCCCGAGTTGCACCTCGATACAGGCTCCGGGCACAACGTTGTTCAGACAGTTTTTGTCGAGTGTGGTGCCGGCTACCGAGATGATGGCCCGGAATATCTGCGTCCTGTAGGAGAAATCGAGTTCGTCAGACAGCAAGCCGAAATTTCAGTGGAATCTGGCGGAGCTGAAATTTCTGGGATCGTAGGGTTTGCAGACTTAACAAGAGGAAACGAAGTAGAGGAAGTACTCGCTGCTCAGGATGCAGAAGGGGGAGGAAAATTTCGAGGGATTCGTCATGCCACCGCGTGGGATGGCAGCGATGAAATTCGCGAGTCTCATACCAAACCCTTGCCCGGGCTGTTAGCTCATGATGATTTTCGTGAAGGTTTTGCCAAGCTAGGGAAGATGGGTTTTACCTTTGACGCATGGATGTTCCATCCACAAGTTGAAGAGTTGGTCGACTTAGTAACAGCGGTGCCGGAAACACCTGTAGTTCTGGATCATTTAGGAGGCCCTCTTGGTATTGGTCCATATGTCGGTATTCGAGATGAGGTTCGCTCGGTTTTGCGACCGGCTCTTGAGGCCTTAGCTGAACATGAGCAAGTCATGGTCAAATTAGGTGGTGTTGGGATGAGTATCTACGGCGTTGGACTGAACCGCCTCCCGGTTGCGCCGACATCAGAACATTTAGCCGGTTTGTGGAGCGAGGACATACGACATTGTGTGGATACGTTTGGCCCTGACAGATGCATGTTTGAGAGCAACTTTCCTGTCGACAAACAAGGTTGTTCTTACACTGTGTTGTTTAACTCGTTTCAGCGGATCGCTGATGAAGCGGGCTGGAGTTCATCGGACCGATCTGAGCTTTTTGCCGGGTCAGCGCGCCGCTTTTATCGTTTGGACTTCTAGCTAATGGCGGCTCCGGAACTTCGGTCGCAACGGTTGGTTCTGCGACATTGGCGCCCCAAGGATAAAAAAATCTTTGCAGCCATGAGCGCGGACCCGCAGGTCATGCAGTACGAACGGCCAACTTTGAGTTCCGAACAAAGCGATTTGTTGGTGGAAGGGATCCAACTCGGCTTAGAAACCAGAGATTTTGGGTTTTGGGCTGTCCAGATTTTCGATGATGCTGGATTAGATGAAAATTCTCTTGTTGGTTTCGTCGGTCTCTCGGTCCTGAAATGGGAGGCAAGTTTTGCTCCGTGCGTGCAGATTGGTTGGCGCCTCTCTCGACAACATTGGGGCTTCGGGTACGCAACAGAGGCCGCAGCGAAGGTCCTTGAGTATGGCTTGAAAGATATGGGACTTAACGAAATTGTGTCGACCACGTCTTTGTTGAACATGCGGTCAATAGCGGTGATGGAGAGACTAGGTATGGTTCGCGACCAAAATTTTGACCACCCGAATATTCGCATCAATGACCCACTACGTCGGCATGCCCTGTTTCGTATGTCGCAGCAACGATGGACCCACCAGGGAACTAGCTATTTAGTTAGGTAATTGCTGATGGTGAATTGCCGAGGGATGCCCACTGAGCTGCATCGTGGCCGTAGAGCAGCCTGCAACCGTCGTCATCGCGTAGACGTTTAAGCTCTCCCATCGAAGCCAACTGGAGATCGTGATCGAAACCAAATGGCGGTAAGAGCATTCCTTCAAGAACCTCTTCCCAATAAACGCAATCGCCCGTTAATACGACCGGTCCGCTTGCCAAGTTAACTCGAAGGGATTGATGCCCTGCAGTGTGCCCCGGTGTGGGTATGCACGTCACTGAACCGTCACCGAAAACGTCATGATTTCCATCGATTTTCAATACATCATGTCCAAGATCAAAATCTGCTGGGTTGTAAACCTCGTGTTCGATGAGCTTTGGGTGGTGTGCGGAATCCCATTCGGCCCTTTGGACAACGATCCGTGCGTTTGGAATTAAGGCAGTCCCACCGCAATGATCGAAATGCAAATGACTGAAAATAATTTGATCAACCGATAACGGATCTATCTGGATCTCTTCGAGTCGGTTTGAAACTCGATCTTCCAAATGGAATTGCGATTCGAACTGACGAGCCATCAGCGGGTAGCGAGCTGCAACTCCATCCACCAGGTCGTGATGGAGTCCAGTATCGAAAAGGGCACTTTGACCTGAGGGGTGTATGACCAGCCAACTCGGAATAGGCAATTCAACTTGGCCCTCCAGGCCGGCGACCACAGAAGACGCTGAAGTGGAGAGCCATCCACACTCAAGAGGAACGAGTCGAAGAGATTTCATGTAAGAAAGATAGGCGCCAGCACCGATTCGCTGCAGGAAAACTACTTCAACTGGCTTCTCGGGCCCATAGTTGGTCAGTTAGCCGACCGCAGCGTTGCTGGATCGCCTCTAGAGCATCACAGATCAGATCTTCTCTGTAACGTTGACCAACAACTTGTACCGCCCCTGGGCGACCTTCAACGAGTCCAGTTCCTATAACTCCAGCTGGTAGTCCCAAATAGTTGATGGACCACGAATAACTGGAAGCCTCGACGAAATCTTTACAGGCCTCAAAACTTTGAAGATCATAATCCCAGTCATAGAGACGACTCATGTAGAAAGGTGTGAGGGTTAATGGGAACTCAGAGAGAAAGAGGTTCCAGTCGCGCATCATTCTTGTTCGTTCTCCAAAATCAGTTATGAAGGTGTCCAACTCTAAGACCTCACCCATTCGGAAGAAATAATCAAAAGTTGTTTTGATGTCATCGCTGCCGTGTTCAAGTATCTGGGGCAACAGGCCGACGTTCATCTCAGTCATGAGTGTTCTGAACCACGCCCTGAATGGTTCCTCAATTGATGGTGTTCTGACTTCTTGGACTTCATACCCGGCATCTTGTAAAGCATCGGCTGCTTGGTCAATCAGCTTTAAAATATCGTCGTGAATGGGGTACCCATAGGATTCTTTTGTAACAGCAACGGTAATTGGACGGTCTGCTTTGGGCCCGTTCCAGGGCACCGGAGGCGATAATGGATCTCGGGGATCAGGTCGAATCATGACTTGTGTCGCTAGGGAGAGGTCGCTCGCATCACGGGCCATGATGCCTTGAACCGACATGATTTGAGACAGCGGTCCTCGCTCAGCTTGAGCTGTTGAGTTGAAAACTGGTACCCGGTTGTTCGTCGGCTTCACCGTAGCGATGCCATTTGCGAGCGCCGGGTAGCGAAGTGAGCCTCCGATGTCATTCCCGTGGTGCAAAGGGCCAAACCCGGCTGCTGCTGCTGCACCTCCGCCACCAGAAGACCCTCCTGGGCTGGCATCGATATCCCAAGGGTTAAATGTTCGACCTCGGAGCGGATTTACCGTTGTCCCGCGCATTGAGAACTCTGGGACGTTAGTTCGGCCGACGACGATAGCTCCTGCATCACGTAGATTCTTGACTAGGGGAGCGTCTTCCTTTGCGATTAAGTCAGCGAACGCAGGCACGCCATTTGGTGTGGCTTGACCCGCGACGTCAATATTTTCCTTGATGGTTACGGGTACTCCGTGGAGTGGACCCAATGGCTCACCGTTTCTTAACGCTTCGTCTGCCTGGGCAGCTGCGGCGTGCACCTGTTCAGGAAACTCAACAGTAATAGCGTTGAGTTCAGGGTTTTTTTCATCGACGCGCCCGAGAACCGAGTCGGCAACTTCACTAGCTGAAAACGTTCCCCTCTGGATTCCGATCGCTATCTCGGCTGCACTTAGTTTCCATAGTTCTTCCACCGGGAGCTCCCTTACAGACCTTTTCTTAGTCGCTTGTGTTCAGGGAATTGAGGGTCGCGATCTTCGGTTTGGGCGTTAAATGCTTCGGCCATATCGTCTGGATCGAACATCGCAGCGTTCCAGGTAGCAATGTATTCGAGCCCGTCAGCAACTGAATGGTCTCGGCCGTAATTCAGGGTTTGTTTAGTACCCCAGATAGCCATTGGGCTTTTCGAAGCTATCTCTTTGGCGATAGCGAAGACTGCATCGGTCATTTCGTCTTGATCGTCATACACCTCGTTGACGAAACCGCGTTCCTTTGCTTCGCTGGCAGTCATTTTGCGGCCCGTGTAGGCCAATTCGCGAACTATTCCTTCTGGAATGAGTTTCGGCATCCTCTGAAGTGTTCCAACGTCGGCGGTCATACCTATATTGATTTCTTCTATAGAGAAAAATGCGTCATTTGTCGCGTAACGAAGGTCCGTAGCGGAAACCATGTCGATACCACCACCTATGCATGCCCCTTGAATTGCGCACAGCACCGGAAGCCTGCTCGCTTCGAGAGAGGTAAATGATCGCTGCAGATTTAAAGCTGTCGTGCGAAAGCTGGCTCTCTGGCGGCTTATATGGCCTGAGTCTCCTTGAACACTTATGTCGTTGTTTCCCGCGAAAACACTCAAGTCCATGCCTGAACAGAAGTGTCGTCCTTCGGCTGAAAGAACGATAACTCGAGCTTCATCCCCTTGAGATAGATCATCGATGATCTCTGGCAGCTCATGCCAGAATTCGGGAATCATCGAGTTGGCTCGTTCAGGTCGAGTCATTCTGACGTGAGCGATATGGTCATTTACTTCGACGTTAAAGCAGGTGTATGTCACATTGGGAGATTAGGTGCCAACCGAGCATGATGCGAGTCGTACTTTGATCGAAGGCACTAAGTGAACGAGATCCCTCACGTGCCGAAGGCAGTCGTCAAGATTGATGATGGCGGAAGGATCCGTAACGGCTGGCTGATTAATAGGCCTATGGAACTAGGCGCACCCGGCGGAAAACGAAACTAGAAGCAAGCTCATTTCCAGAGCGGCAAGCAAATTCGGCTGAAGGTGTCGGCGACCTGTCAAAGCGCTTTCGATTGGCTACGCGTTTGAGTCGAAACTAGTGCTCCGATCGCAATCTGTTCTAGGACTCAAATTCCTACCGCAGTGCGAGCAGTAACACGCGAAGGGTTTCGCTACCGAAAGCAAGGTCTCTCGCTTACCTAGCCACTCCGGTCTGGCTGTACCTGCGAGTGAGAATAGGACAAGAAGAAAGTTCTAAACCTGCTTGTAAGGACTCTTAAGGAGACGGGGCGGTAACCTCCGGACATGGCCCAGAGTGAAAACCATGATGAGGCAGCGCATGACTCTCAATCTCGAGTAGTTGACAGTGATGCATTGCTTGCAAAGGTGCTTACGGTGTCCGATGGTGTTGTAGCGGGCGACAGAGAAGATCGAAGCGGCGCAGCACTGGTGTCCTCTTTGACTTCTGCTGGCTTCGAAGTCGTTGAGCACAGAGTTGTAGCTGACGGAGTAAGTAGCGTCGCTGAAAGCTTGAGTGAAATGATTAGCGACTTTGCTGGGCTCATTATCACCACCGGTGGGACCGGTTTCACTGAAAGGGACTTGACCCCCGAGGGAACGCTACAGGTCATCGAGCGCAGTGCGCCTGGTATCGCCGAGGCTATGCGCTTAACGAACCCGCTAGGCCGTCTATCTCGGGGAGTAGCGGGTATTGCTGGGAAGACCATAATTCTTAATACCCCTGGGTCCACTGCGGGGTGTGTTGAGTGCTTTGAGGCTGTGGCTGATGTGGTACCGCATGCGTTACGGCTGCTCCACGGTGAACGGCTTCATTGATTGTGAAAGCATTCGACGTTCCGACTGATGATGCTCTCATGGAGAGAGCTATCGAAAACGCAGAAAAGGTGCGAGGTAATACCGCTCCCAACCCATGGGTTGGGGCAGTCATTTTGAGTGCTGATGGCGAACTTTTTGATGGTGCCACAGAACCTCCTGGAGGATCGCACGCTGAACGTGTAGCCATCGACTTGGCTGGCACAAAGGCTCGCGGAGCAACTTTGTATACAACACTTGAGCCCTGTAGTCATCACGGAAGGACGCCACCTTGTGTCTCTCGCATCGTGGAATCGGGGGTAAAGCGGGTTGTCACCGGTGTAACAGACCCAGACCCTCACGTCTCAGGTACGGGAATTGATGCTCTGAAAACTGCTGGTGTCGAGGTAGTAGAGGGAGTTAAGGAAAGCCAAGTAACAAATCAACTTGAGGCATACATGCATCACCGCACCACTGGCAAGCCCTGGGTGGTGCTAAAGATGGCTATGACAATCGACGGGAGAACGGCGGCCGCTGATGGATCATCGGAATGGATCACAAGCCGCGAAGCCCGAGAAGATGTTCATGCTTTGCGGGCACGCTGCGATTCGGTAATGGTGGGCGCCGGAACTGTCCGATCCGATGACCCATCTTTGACGACTCGATTTGTGTCGGGTTCAGACCCGCGACGAATCGTGCTGGGTAAGGCTCCAGAAGGCGCTCTAGTCCACCCCTGTTGGGAGCTAGACGGGGATCTCGTCGACGTCTTGTTCGAACTGGGCAGCAGGGGAGTAGTGGACTTGTTGGTTGAAGGAGGAGCAACACTTGCGGCGAGCATTCATCAACAAGGGCTTGTTAACGAATATATTTTTTATCTGGCACCGGCGTTAATGGGTGGCGATGATGGCCACCCCGTGTTTATGGGTCCGGGTTCTGCGACAATGTCAGGCCTATGGCGCGGAGATCTTCGCGATGTTCGCAAAGTTGGTTCTGATCTTCGGGTTGAATTCCGGCCGTTAGAGGGAGACTAATGTTCACTGGGTTGATTGAAGAGCTGGGTTCTTTTGTATCCAACAATGGAGACCGATACCGATTCGCGGCCAAGGAAGTCATTCAAGGCACGGAGATAGACGACTCCATATCGGTTAACGGCTGCTGTCTTACGGTTGTGGCATTAGGAGATGGCTGGTGGGAAGCCGATGTAGTTGCTGAAACTATAGGACGGACATCGCTCGCTAATTTAAGTTCGGGTGACCCAGTGAACATGGAACGAGCAGTCAGATATTCTGATCGTTTGGGTGGCCACATGGTTCAAGGACACGTAGACGGAGTCGGAACCGTACTTACTCCAGGACCTGATTTGAGAGTTCGGGTGCCCGAGAATCTCACACGGTATCTCGTGGAAAAAGGATCGATAACCGTGGATGGAGTAAGTTTGACTTGTTTCGATGTCCGAGACGGAGCGTTTGGAGTAGCACTCATTCCCCATACCCTCACGGTGACGACACTTGGTTCATACGAAGAGGGCGATAACGTAAATATTGAAGTTGACGTAATAGCTAAGTACGTCGAACGCCTCCTGGCTCCCGAAAATGGAGATAGTCAGTGACCGCACCCGCAGAGGTCCATAACGATGCCTAAACCAAAAACTAGGAACCAAAGATCGGGAGACGCTGATTCTCCCTTAGCGGCAGTAGAAGATGCGATCGAGGCTGTAGGACGAGGCGAGATCGTCGTAGTGGTCGATGATGAAGACCGAGAGAATGAAGGCGACCTCATTATGGCCGCGGAACACGCGACGCCTGAAACTATCGCTTTTTTTGTCCGCTACACCTCAGGAGTTCTGTGTGCTCCTATGACCGGCGAGCGTCTCGATGGGCTTGCCCTGCCACTGATGGTTGCTATCAATACGGAGCCGATGAGAACTGCATATACGGTTACTGTCGACGCCGCAGAAGGCACCACAACTGGAATTTCTGCCGCAGACCGGTCCAGGACTCTCAACCTGTTGGCGTCTACAAGTAGTGAACCCCACGACTTTGTTCGGCCCGGTCACGTCCTGCCTCTCCGCTACAGATCCGGAGGCGTTCTGAAACGTGCAGGTCATACAGAGGCGGCAGTCGATCTGGCGCGTCTCGCCGGTTGCGAACCAGCCGGAGTGTTGGCAGAAGTCGTTAATGACGATGGCACCATGTCTCGATTGCCGGATCTAATCGATTTCTGCGAAGAGCATGATCTCCTTTTGATCTCTATAGCCGACTTAATTCGCTATAGGCGGGCGAACGAGCGACTAGTTGACCCGATAGCACAATCACGTATGCCTACCATTTATGGCGACTTCACTAGCCATGTGTTCAGAGATTTTGATGGGCAAGAACATGTGGCTCTCGTGCTCGGTCACATTATGGGAGCGGACCCGGTCTTAGTGCGGGTACACAGTGAATGTCTCACTGGTGACATTCTTGCCTCAATGCGGTGTGATTGCGGTAGTCAGCTTCACTCAGCTCTTGAAGCAATAGCGAAGGAAGGGGCTGGTGTTCTGGTCTACCTGCGCGGTCATGAAGGCAGGGGAATCGGTATAGGCCATAAAATCGCCGCCTACTCACTGCAGGACGAAGGGCATGACACGGTCGATGCCAATCTGGAGCTAGGTCTTCCAGTTGATAGTCGAGAATACGGGATTGGGGCCCAAATCCTGGTAGAGCTGGGAGTGACCAAGATGCGACTCATAACCAACAATCCGAAAAAGATTGGCGGACTCAGTGGCTATGGCTTAGAGATCGTCGAACGTGTCTCTAGTCTTGACGGTGCTAATCCAGAGAATTTGGCTTACTTGCGAACCAAACAACAACGCCTGGGTCACCTCATCGAAGGTCTTGATGACCTTGCGGCTGACTAGTCATTGAGTTCGACTGTTAGGTTCAGGAACCCTCATGAACGTTGCAAAGGCGTAATTAACTAGTGGTTCGGCATCTTAGGGCGCTACCGTCAACATCATGCTGAAACTCGTGTTGCCCAAGGGTTCTCTTGAAAAAGCCACCTTCCAGTTATTCGAGGACGCCGACCTTGCCGTTCGTCGCACTAGCAATGTCGATTACAGGGCATCCGTTGACGATCCGAGAATTGCTGACGTAAGAATTCTTCGACCCCAAGAAATTCCAACCTACGTTGAAGATGGTCTGTTTGACCTCGGAATTGCGGGCAGAGATTGGATCGAAGAAACCAGCAGCGATGTGGTCTCATTGGGTGAGCTTAAGTATTCGAAAGTAACGGCCAAGCCGGTCAAGATAGTGGTAGCGGTTCCCGCCGATAGCGAATACGAGGTTCTGTCAGATCTCCCCCAAGGAGTAAGAGTTTCAAGTGAGTACCCAGAGCTCACTAACAGACACTTTGCCGCTTCGGGTGTCGAGGCAGATGTACAGCTTAGCTACGGAGCTACAGAGGCTAAAGCGCCCGAGATAGTTGATGCTGTAGTGGACCTCACAGAAACGGGGAATGCGTTAAGGGCAGCCGGCTTGAAAATAATTGACGAAATATTGACGAGCTATACAGAAATTTTTGCCAATCGTGAATCGTATGAAGACCCTGAAAAACGGAAAGCTATGGAGCAAATAAAGACACTTCTCGATGGAGTGTTGGATGCTCGCGGACGCGTCTTAATGAAATTGAATGTTTCTGCACCAGACCTTGACCAGGTAATTGATGTTCTTCCCTCGATGAAGGCGCCTACGGTGAATGAGCTTTGGGGCGGCGGAGCCTTCGCTGTCGAAACCGTGGTCAACAAAAGTGATATCAACGTCTTAATTCCCCAACTCCTTGAGCTTGGTGCAACTGATGTTATAGAGCTCCCGATCTCAAAGATCGTTCCCTAGCGTTACCGTTGCCTACTCGTCTTCATCTGTTTGATTCTGCACTTCGACAAATGCCAGTCTGATCTGATGTAGCGCTGCAGCTAGTGTTTGATGTTCAGGAAGTTGATCCCCTAGTTGTTCCACCAAAATTCCCATGGCGTCAATTGGTAAACGGGCTTCGTCAAGGTTGGGTGGATCGAGCCTCAGGTGAAGGGCAGCGAGTTCGAAAAGCCCGATGACGTGATTAGCAACTATCTGACCAGCTGGCACCGAAAGTAGCTGTTCTTGAGCCTCGCGAAGCTGTTGTTCCATGGCTGCTGCGGTTTCGGGGTCGACTTGAGCGCCTTCCGACTCCGGAAATACTTGCTCCTGGTCATTGCTTTCGTCGGTGTCGCCTGGGACTTCATGCTCTCCCGAAGGAGTCCAAAAGCTGCTCACGTGACCTCTTTCAATAAAGCGCAGTGTCTTAGTCAGAGATACTACTTGTTCGGAATTGCTCTTTACCCTGTTACCCTACGGCCTTGACAATAGATGCAAGCGGGGTTCCGCCCCCACCGTTCCACCGCAAGGTGCGACTCGGTCCCTGTCAGGTTGAAGTAGCTACCGTTACTGGATTTCCTGAAATGTGAGGCGGGCACCAAATGTGTCCGCCTTTTGTTTTTGAATTTAAGGTGCCACTAGCGGACTTGGAGAATGTCCTTGGTTAAGCGAGTAAGGCCATAGCACGCCCAGATGAAGGCGACGCCCGAATTAATGAAGAGATTCGGGTGCGGGAGGTTCGACTGGTTGCCCCAGACGGTGAGCAGATCGGAATCAAACCCTTGCCAGAAGCATTGAACATTGCACAAGATCTTGATCTTGACTTAGTTGAGGTGGCCCCAGAGGCTAACCCCCCGGTTTGTCGAATCATGGATTATGGAAAGTTCAAGTACGAGTCATCGCAACGTGCAAAAGAATCGAGGAAGAAAGCCAGTTCTGTTTCTTTGAAGGAGATGAAGTACCGGCCCAAAATTGGACAAGGTGATTTTGATACCAAGACCTCGAAAGTCGAGAAGTTTCTATCGGATGGTCATAAAGTGAAGATCACCATCATGTTCCGAGGCCGTGAGGTCTTCCACCCGGAGTTAGGTAGAGAAATTCTTGAACGGGTAGCCGAAAATGTTGAAACAGTAGGAAAAGTTGACCAATTCCCCAAGTTAGACGGTCGGAATATGACCATGGTGTTGAGTCCTGATAGAGCCGCAAAACAACGACGTAAGAACACTGAGGAAAGCGCAAACGAGTAGAGGTTAGGGAGTCTTTTGGATTCAGGATCCCCCTCTATCGAAACCTTGAATAAGGAAATGTCATGCCAAAAATGAAGACACATAGCGGAGCCAAGAAAAGGTTTAAAACCAGCGGTTCCGGAAAACTGGTCCGACGTAAGCAGGGTCGAAACCACATTTTAGAAAAGAAGTCATCCAAGAGAAAGCGTCGGCTCGCTGCTGAAGGCGAGATAAGCAAGGCCGACCGTCCACGCATCAACAAGATGCTCGGTAAATAAAAGCGATTCGTTAGAGGAGATGTCAAAGTGGCACGAGTAAAGCGTTCTGTCGCTGGCCGAAAGAGTCGCAAAGCGACCTTAGAGCAAGCAAAGGGTTATTACGGTAATAAGAGTCGCTCGTACCGAGCGGCGAACGAACAAGTAATGCACAGTGGCAACTACGCCTTCCGAGACCGACGGGCTCGTAAAGGCGAGTTTCGTCGACTCTGGATTCAGCGCATTAATGCTGCAGCTCGTCAAAACGGAACTAGCTATAGCAAGTTGGTCAATGGCTTAAACGCTGCCGGAATCCAAGTTGACAGAAAAATATTGTCGGACATGGCTGTCAATGACCCAGCGGCGTTCAGCAAGCTTGTAGAAAAAGCTGAATCAGCTCGGCAAGCAAGCTGAATCTATCCTCTCAGTCGTCAAGGCTGAGCCGATTGAGGCGTTTGGTTAAGGATCGGCGTTACCGCGACGCCGAACATCAGGCGGTTATCGAAGGACCTCGAGCTATTCAGACGGCCATAGATTTCGGTGCCGATTTGAGAGAAATATTTCATCGCCCTGACCAAAGTGAAGTAGCTGAGACGCTTCTAAAAGAGGGTATGACGATCCATCAAGTCGACAGCGATGTACTCGACCAAATAGCGGAGAGTGGTTCGCCTCAAGGATTGTTAGCCGTTGCAGAAGTTCATGATGCTGAAGCGCCAATAATTTCCGCCTCTCGACGGGTGGTAGTTGTCGACTCGGTCCAAGATCCAGGCAATGTAGGCGCGATCGTTCGAACCGCTGCAGCTGCGGGGTTTGAAGCTGTCATCGCATCACCCGGGACGGCTGACCTGCTGAGCCCCCGTTCGATCAGAGCCAGCGCTGGGACCATATTTTCTATGCAATTCGCTAGAAATATGGAACTCGACTCGGTTATCGGTGCCCTGGTACGAGCAGGTCACCTGGTAGTCGCTGCGGACTCTAGAGGAGAAATAGACTTTAGGTCCCTCGAAGTCAAAGACCATATGACTTTGTTGTTGGGTAGCGAAGCTGAGGGAGTGTCGGAAGATGCTTTGAAACATGCCAACCTTCTAGTGGCTATCCCTATGGGTCAGCATGTTGAGTCTTTGAACGTCGCCGTGGCAGGGGGCCTGGTCATGTACCAGATGCAAGCTATAGATAATGATTGACAACTCATTCGCTTATTGACTTCTTGTAATCGCCCCACTGGTCGTATCCTTCCTGGTGTGAGCGTTTATGAGCAGATCACCCAAGCCCGAGCTTCAGCAATTGGCGAAATTGAACAGGTAGATGACATGGAAAGCCTTACGGCACTCGAGCCAGTGCTGTTTGGAAAGAAATCGACGCTCGGAGGGCTTAAGCGGTTGATGGGCGAAGTCGATGCAGCTGAAAAAGCCGCTGTTGGTCAAGCCTTGAACCAGGCTCAAGCCGATGTGCGTCAAGCCCACGCGATGGTGAAAGAGCGATTTATAGCTGAGAGCCGCAGAGAGCAGCTTGAGACGGAGCGACTTGACCTTACAGAGTCACTAGAGAAGAGCATGAGAGGTCGGCTTCACTTGGTTACGCAGACCATGGAGCGCCTAGAAGATGTTTTTGTTGGCATGGGTTTTACGGTCTCAGAAGGGCCTCAGGCCGAAACCGATTGGTATAACTTCGAGGCCTTGAACCTACCTGCGGCACATCCTGCAAGGTCGATGTTCGACACTCTTTACTTAGATCTAGGTGAGCGGACAGAGATAGGAGATGGAGAAGGCGGTGAAGCCACAAACATTTTGCTCCGAACTCACACTTCGCCAGTTCAAATTCGAGTCATGGAATCAAACCCGCCTCCGATCTACACCGTTTGCCCGGGACGTGTATTTCGCAGAGACACCGCAGACGCCAGTCACATGCCTGTGTTTCATCAGATAGAGGGCCTGGTAATTGATCGCGGCATTAGTCTCACCGACCTTGCCGGAACCCTCAACGAATTTACGGCAGCCTATTTCGGAGGAGCGATTCGAAGTCGATTACGACCTTCTTATTTCCCGTTTACCGAACCGAGCGCAGAGTTTGACATCACCTGTGTCATCTGCGAAGGCGAGGGATGTCAAACCTGTCAACGCACTGGATGGATTGAGCTTGGGGGATGTGGAATGGTGCACCCGAATGTTTTATCTAACTGTGGGATCGACAGCGAAGAGTGGACAGGGTTTGCTTTTGGTTTCGGTATAGATCGATTAGCGCTAATGCGACACGGAATCAAAGACTTGCGAGATATGTACACCAACGATGTTCGATTCCTCGAACAGTTCTAAGCGAGACTCAGAATGAAAGTCCTCCTTTCTTGGTTACGTGAGTTTGCCCCGATAGAGGGTGACCCATATGAGTTAGCTGACCACATGAGCGATTTAGGTATGGCTGTTGAAGAGACACGGCCCCTCAACCCCCTTAAGGGGGTCGTAGTTGCACGAGTCGCCAGCCTCAGGCCGCACCCTGAGGCAGACAGAATTCAGCTGGTTGATGTTGAAGTTGAGCCAGGTAATCCGGTGCAGGTTTGCTGTGGTGCGTTCAACATGTCAGAAGGCGACCTGATTCCGTTCGCGACTATTGGAACAGTTATGCCCGATGGCATGGAAATAGCGCAGCGAAAAATGCGCGGTGAACTATCGAACGGAATGTGCTGTTCTGCCGCTGAGCTGCATTTAGGCGCAGACCACGACGGAATAATGATTCTTCCTCAAGAACTGCAAGTCGGCGCTTCTTTGATGGAGCAACTAGGGCTCGTAGGCGATGTTTTGTGGGATTTAGAAATAAACCCGAATAGGCCTGATGCTATGTCTGTGGCAGGCGTGGCCCGTGATTTAGCCGCCCGACTCAACCTTCCATTTGAGATCCCAGATTGGTCCGTTCCGGTCGTTGAGGCACGAGAAGCTGACCTTGTGAGCATTCACGTTGAGGACGAAGAGCTTTGCCCACGTTTCACTGCAAGAGTCATTCGAGGTGTCACCGTAGAAAAATCACCGTTGTGGATGCAGATGCGATTAACACTCCTAGGAATGCGTCCGATCAATTCGGTGGTAGACGTCTCCAATTATGTGATGCTCGAACTCGGAACCCCGAACCACACGTACGATCTATCTTTGGTCCCTAATGGACACATCGGTGTGCGGCGGGCAACTGACGGAGAAAAGATATCCACCCTCGATGACCAAGAGCGAACTTTGCTGTCTGGGGACGGAATAATTGTTAACGAAGAGAGTGCACCAATCGGTATAGCCGGAGTTATGGGAGGCGCGAGTACCGAGATTTCCGAATCCACGGAAGCGGTGTTGCTTGAGTTAGCTAGTTGGGAATCTGAATCGATTGCAAGAACCTCGCAACGCCTTGGACTCAGATCGGAAGCGTCAGCTCGATTCGAACGAGGAACTGATTGGCGACTAAATGTAAACGCGGTGGAACGCTTCTGTTTTTTGCTAAGCGAAATTTCGTCAGGGGAAATTGAGATAGTAGGAGAGGTTCTCGATGTCCATGGGGCCCTGCAAGAAACTGGACCGGTTTCGGTCAGAACATCACGAATAAGCTTGTTGCTCGGGCGAGAATTTACATCTGCGGAAATCCGAGAGTTGTTATTGCCCATCGGTTTTGATGTTGAAACCACCGACGAGGAGGACATCCAACTCGTCACTGTTCCGTCCTTTCGGCCGGATACTGAAACCGAAACTGATATCGCAGAAGAAGTAGCGCGTCACTACGGATACAGCTCTCTTGGAACCAGAGTTCCACGATCTCCTGATGCTGGTCGTCTAACGGCTCAACAAAAGATGCGCAGGATGATACGACAGATCATGATTGGGAGCGGACTGGTCGAGGCGATGCCTAATCCTTTTCTCGCCCCCGGCGACGTTTCCAAGGCAGGGCTGTCAGTCGCAAATCCGGTGCAACTGCTAAATCCCTTGGCGGTCGAAGAATCAGTTCTGAGGCCTTCACTTCTTCCTGGTCTGCTGACGTCTGCTGCCTACAACTATTCGCATCGAAATACGGGACTTCGGCTGTTCGAGACGGGTGCTATTTTCCTGGCGTCGGATGATCCCACGTCTTCATTGCCCGATGAGTCTGAACAGTTGGCAGCGCTGTTAACGGATAGTGACGCAGCTCATGCCGTCGGCTTACTTCGCGAACTAGGGGATGGTCTCAAGGTCGAACTCACTTTGATAAATGCTGATGATCTTCAAGGACTTCACCCCACCCGTGGAGCTCGAATATGTATCGGTGAAGAAGAGATCGGATCCGTAGGAGAAATCGACCCAGTGATCTTAGAGCGCTTCGAAATAGAAGATAGATGTGCTTGGCTTGACTTGAGACTTGATGGGCTCATTGAAGCTGCTATCGCCGGCTCTGGAGTGGCATACCAACCGGTTTCGACTTTTCCCTCAAGTGATGTAGACCTTGCGTTTGTAGTTGATGAAGAGGTGCAGGCATCGGCTGTTGAGCAAACCCTGAGAAGAGCGGCGGGCGATGAACTTCAGGGATTGCAGCTATTCGACGTGTTCCGAAGTGACCAGATGGCTCAGGGGTCGCGGTCTCTCGCTTTTTCGCTCAAGCTCCAGGCGAAAGATCGGACACTAACGGACGAAGAAGTAGGGGGTGTCCGACAACGCTGCATTCAAGCAGTAGAGACTTCCCACAAAGCGACTCTTCGATCCTGAAGAACGACTAATAACCACGATCGACGTCTACCAGACCAATGAGGTCTGCACCTGACACACGTCTCCGGACGTTGGCAGTAACACGCTGAGCCAGAAGTGGAAGTCCCATCTCCGGAGTGTTGCCAATGTGAGGAGTGATAAGGCAATTGTCGAATGACCAAAGCGGATGCCCATCTGGTAACGGCTCCGGGTCCGTTACGTCCAAAGCAGCCCCTCCAATCGAACCCTCTCGAAGAGCTTTAACAAGGTCCTCTGTAACTAGATGTCCGCCACGAGCGACATTGATTATCCAGGCGTCATCGGGTAATAGGGTTAGTTCTGTGGCGCCTATGATCCCTTCAGTCTCAGGTGTAAGAGCTAGGGCCAGAACGAGCAGGTCGGTTGACGGAAGAACTGAATGTAAATCCTGGCTAGCCACCACCTCTGTAGCGTCTTGCACCGCTTTGAGCTGATTTCGGACCACAGTGATTTTGCAGTCGAAAGGTTTTAGTAGAGGGATTAGGTGTTCGGTAATTCCTCCGCCGCCGAGAATCGTAATGTTGGCGCCGAAGAGGTTTTTGCCTATTGGCTCCGACCAACTTTTTGCGTTTGCATAGGAAGCAACTCCCCGCAAACCTGCCAGCGCTAATGCCAACGCGTGTTCGGCGACCGGCGCGGCGTAAACACCTTTGCCGCAGGTCCAAGTGAGGCTCGGTCGCGACCGCAACATTTCGAGAAAGGGTTCTATCCCAGCGTATGGCAGTTGCACCCAATCAATTTTCGGATTGTCATTAAGCATCTGCGGTAACAGATCGGCCCGAGCTGGTTCTGCCCAGACTAACGCCTCTGCGGAACCAGGAGCTGCGACAGCGCCCCCGGCAACCTCGACTGCCTCCACCAACGCCTCACGCCGCCAACAATCCGGCTCAACAGCAACTTTTATCATGGGAAAGAAGATAGACGGCGAAAGACGGTCGATAGATATCCAGCATTAGTTCAACTTATGCTCGGCTGTCAGCGATGAGGCCGCCGTCAGGGAAAATGATCTCTCCTGTCACGAAACTTGCTTCTTCGCTGCAAAGGTATAAGCACGCATTAGCGATGTCAGAAGGCTCTCCGAGGCGACGCAACGGTGTTTCTTTTATTCTTTCGTCCACCCACTTTTCGTTACTGGTCGCGGCCCCACTCATTGAGGTTCTTATATAACCGGGCCCTACGGCGTTCACTCGAATCCCATGACGAGCGAGTTCAATGGCGCCACATTTAGTAAGCATCCATACTCCAGCTTTTGATACGCAGTAATCAGAGGCACCCATAAGGGCAGTTCTCCCCGCCACCGATGCAATGTTCACGATGGATCCGCCGCCTGACGCGACCATATGTTTGGCTACGGACTGATTAGTCAACATAACTCCGGTCAGGTTGACGTCAATAACGCGTTGCCAGTTGGCTAAAGATTTTTCGATCAAGAGCATGTCTTGCCGGTCATGGCGGTCTTGGTTTGCTTGCTGGTCTGGCTCACGGCTTACGTATCCCGCATGGGAGATACCTGCTGCAGCAATACACGCGTCGACTCGACCAAAAACCTCAACTGCAGTGTTGGCCATCGCATCCACTTCTTCTGGAATTGAAGTATCTACAGCCACTGCACTGGCTTGCCCGCCGGCTTGGTGGATCTCGCTGACTACAGCCGCCGCTCGGTCAAGATTTATGTCGGCGACTACGATTTGAGCACCTTCTTCGGCGAAGCGAAGACAACAAGATTTCCCGATACCGGACGCTCCTCCGGTAACGATCGTTACTTTGTCAGTCATACGTCCAGTCATTAGAACCCTCCAAATATTTCGCCACAGACTAGATACTCAAGCTAGACGCTGCTTGCCGAACGCTCGTATTAGAAAATCTAACGGTCCGTGAAATTGGGCCTGATGGTCATTGTGTGTGAGTTCTAAGGCAAAAATGTAAATCACTGACCCGAAAATTTGCGAGCCCTTTGGAAGAGCAACTATTCGAGAACGCCAGCGATAACCAGGTCTGCTATCTCATCGCCGTCGTAGCCCAAAAGGTCATTGAGAATTTCGAAGGTATGTTCGCCCCAAAGAGGTCCGCTCCGGTTAGGTGTTCCATCGCTCCTGGAGAAACGGAAGCCATATTGCTCTACCCACGTCGATTCGTAAACAGCGTGAGGAACCTCTACAAAATGATCACGGTGAATCAGCTGGTCATCAGACGCTATTTCTGGACTGTTCTGGACCTGATGGACTGGAACCCCGGCATTTTGAAGTGAGGTCATAATCTCAGACGGGCTTTTTGAGCTACACCAACTTTGCAAAATGTCGTCCAGTTCCTCTTCTCTCTCTTGTCGTTGAGTCAGCCCCAAGTTAGCTAAATCAACGCAGCCGACTGTCGTAGCCAGAGATACCCACTGGTCATCATTCTCGCAAGCGATGGCCACCCACTTGTCGTCTTGCAGATTTGCGCACTGGTAAACAGAATGTGGCGCCATCCATCGATCAGCGTTACCGATTCTCGTCTGGGCATATCCGTTGACCTCTTGGTCCAGTATCGCTTCGGTCAGAAAATGAATGCCACCTTCGGCTTGAGAAAAATCTAAAACCATTCCTTTGCCCGTGCGCTGTCGGTGGTCTAAGGCAGCCATTAACAAAGCCGCTGTCAGCCGCGGAGAGGTAGCGTCCGTATATGCCAGAAAGGGTCCTGCGGGCAAGCGATCTGCCCAGCCGGTTAGCTCGTAGTAACCACCCGTCGCTGCGCCCATGTTCCCGAATCCCGGAATTGGCGATAATGGTCCGGTTTGGCCGAAAAGCGTTGTGGAGCAAACAATCAGGCTTGGATTAACTTCTAACAACTCAGCCGGGCTGAGTCCTACTCGATCTAGGACTCCCGCCGAGAAAGCGTTCACAACGATGTCGCTTTTGGCCGCAAGGTCTAGGACGACCTGTCGGGCTTCGGGTGCCTTCAGGTTAAGTTGCAAGCTTTCTTTGTGGGCGTTGATCGAGTGCCACTGCTGACTATTTTCTTGGCCCTCTGGATCTTCAGGGTCCCTAGATAAGCCTGAAGTACGGACTTGGTCTGGTCGTGTCTGAGATTCGACTCGAATGACCCGGGCGCCGTAGTAACCCAACATCCGGGTAGCAAAGGGGCCTGCGTAGACCCACGTGAAGTCCAACACCGTCAATCCCTCAAATGGAGATATCGATGGTGGTGTTAAGTCACCGTCGAAACTTTGTATTTCGCGGACTTCACTCAATACTTCCTCAGTGTGTTCACCTAGTTTTGGTGGTCTTCCGAGGCGTTTCAGACCGACAGTGTCGCCATGGGCCCAGGGACCTGGGAATTTAACTTTTCTGTTTAGCTGAGGCATCTCAACCTCATCCCAAAATTTACGTTCGGCGTAATGAGGTGTATCAAGCACATCAGACGGCGTGATTACTGGAACCAACAAAAGTTTGTCTTCCTGTGCCATCGCAAATAAATAATCTTTGGAGTAAGGAAGAAGTGCCTTCGCTAGACACTTAGAGGTTTGTTCAGTTATGGATGCGACCTCTTCCAAGGGGCGATCAGTCAATAGGTCGGTCCAATCTATATCGCAGAGATCTTCGTCTAGATGCCCCTCATCGCGCACCCATCCAAGCAGTCGGTTAGTGAAGGATCCAACGAGGACTCCTGGAAGGAACGTGATCGTTACGTATCCGTCGGCACACTCGTAGACAAAGCGAAACTCAACCATTCCTAGGAGTTCGAACCCCCCACCAGTTCTTTGCGCTGGAGGGTTGTCACATAAAGATGGAGCCATCCACCCCTGAGCTGTCAAAATCATCGCCTCTTGAGCTGAGACGTCAACGTGCTGTCCAAGCCCAGTCACTTTCCGTTCAGTCAAGGCAATAAGAGCGGCACAAGCGGCTTCGGACGCAGCGTTTACCCAAACCTGAGGAGCAGAAATACGAACAGGAGACCTGTCTCGATGTCCATTTAGCGACATTGGCCCGGCAGCTGCGCTAAGAGTTAAGTCAGTTCCGGCCCAGGCGGATTTAGGGCCATCTTTACCGAAGTTACTCATGGAAACTGTTACTAGTGATGGGTTCAGTTTCCTGAGTTCATCTAGGTCGACTTCAAACGCGCCGCACTCAATCAACACGTCCGCTGTGGCCGCCAGGTTTTTGAGTGTTTCTTGATCATCAACAACCACAGACCGTTTACCTCGGTTATAGGACCAGTGCTGAAGTGAAAACTCTTTGTCGCGAGTACCTCCGGCAAATGGGGGAGGAGACGGGATCTTTGCCCCTCAGGAGGTTCAACTGCAATTACGTCGGCACCCAATTGCGCGAGCAAAAAGCCAGCAAAGTGACCTCGATCATCTGTTAAGTCGAGAATTCGATAGTGCGACAGCATTGGCCCCCTCTTGCCTTCCAATTGCGCGAACTGATGATCGTAGTGTTCGACTTAGCGTAGGTCGATAGAAAGTGATGAACTGTTATCTCACTCTGAGGAAAGTATGACTGAAGAAAATAACGAAACTGAGTTTGACCCAGTAGCAGATCTCGAAGAACGTCAGGCAAAAATACGTAACGACATGGGTGGCGCCGAGCGTGTTGCCAGGATGCGGGAGCAAGGGGTCCCCACAGTCCGTGAACATATCGATGGCTTGTTAGACCATGGAACTTTTCGCGAACTGGGAACTCACAGTCGTTCGATGCGGTTAGAAGATCGAGACAGTACGCCAGGTGATGGGAAGGTAGGAGGTGAAGGTCGAATCGATGGTCGGCCTGTGGCAATAGGCGGTGATGACATCACAGTCAAAAAGGGATCGAGTGCCATCGTAGGAAGTCGACGGTTGCATCGTCTTTATGAGCGCGCCATCGAACGCGGGATGCCCTTTGTTTATGTAGGCGAAACTGGAGGCGGTCGAATACCGGACCTTATTGGAGCAGAGGGTATCTCTGACATAGCACCAGATCCGGAGTTAGCTCGCAGAAGGCGTCAAATTCCAATGGCGACTGTCATTGTTGGTCAAAGCTTCGGCGGTTCCTCTTTTCAGTCAGCCTTCTCAGATTTTGTTGTTCAAGTTCGCGGTTCAGTTCTAGCTGTTACCTCTCCAAGGGTTTTCGAAGTTGCTACAGGAGAAGTGATTGGTTTTGAAGAACTCGGAGGTGTTGATGTTCATTCGCGAATAACTGGTCAAATCGATCTTGGCGTTGAGACATTTGAGGAGAGCTATAAAGCTGTTCAACAGTGGTTGTCGTACCTGCCGCCCAACGCCTGGACCAAGGCACCACGCAGCGACCTGCGTGCCGATCTAAAACCAGATGAATCGTTAGCGGCGATGATTCCAGCTAAGAGGACACGAGGATACGACATGCGGCGATTTAGTAGCGCCTTGCTGGATCCTGGGACCTTCATGGAGTTGCAACCTGGGTACGCCCGCAACCTAACGACTGGGTTAGGAAGGCTCGATGGCTTCTCTGTTGGTGTGATCGGCAATAACCCCATGTTCAACGCTGGCGTGTTGGACCCAGATGCTTGCCGAAAAGCCATTCGGCTGATGTGTCTTTGTGATGCTTTTAACCTGCCAGTTATTTTCTTGATGGATGTGCCGGGTTTCATGGTTGGAAAGGCGGTTGAACATGACCGAATTCTTTCGTTAGCTATCCGATTCGTAGAAGCTCTTGGCAATATGTCCACGCCAACGTTGACCGTCACTCTCAGGAAAGGCTTTGGGTTGGCCTTTCCAGCTATGAACGGTTCTGGTTTTGGATCATCCGGCCTCTATTCATGGCCTGGTGCCGAGATCGGTTTTATGGATCCAGAAGTCGGCGTCAACGTCGCTTATGCGAACCGGTTAGAAGGTTTAGATCCAAATGAAGCAGAAGTTGAGCGAGCAAGACTGGTTTCAGACATCGGGTTGGCAACTTCACCCTATGAAGCGGCTGGGACACTTCGCATTGACGAAGTGATAAATCCCGCTGATACGAGAAAGGTCTTAGTAGAGGACTTGCGTCAACTCGATGGACGGCGGGTACCTCCTCCAGAACAACGACCGCTTAGCTATTGGCCCACAGTCTGATCTTGGCGTAATAGGATCATTCAAGTGGACTACGTGATATCTGAAGCAGAACGAGAGGCATGCTTCCGAGACGGCGCAGTGCCGTTGAGGAATGTAGTCAGCGATAAATGGCTAAGCACTATAGAAGCAGGAGTTGAACGAGATATTCGCGAGCCAGGGCCGTTTGTTCACGGTTATGTGCCAGATAATGGGATAGGTAAATTTCATGGAAATATCCGGATCTGGGAAACCGACCCTGAAATGGCTCGTTTCTGCACCCAAGGGCCGCTTGTTTCGCTAGCTAAGCAGTTTTTTGAATCTTCAAAAATAAATCTTTTCTATGACCAATTATTCGTGAAAGAACCCGGAACAGAAAATCGCACTCGGTGGCACAATGACTTGCCCTACTGGCCGGTCCGAGGACAACAAATAATGTCATTTTGGGTCGCCTTAGACAGTGTCAGCATCGAAAGTGGCGGGCTCGAATTCATCAAGGGCTCACATCTATGGGACGTTTGGTACCAACCAGAAACCTTCGGAAAAACTGCAGGGCATGGCGAATATGAGAGAAACCCTGACTACGTTGATATCCCTGATATAGAAGCAGCGCGCGATGGCTATGAAATCATTAGCTGGGATTTAGAACCCGGAGATGTCTACGCATTCCATGCAATGACTGTTCATGGGGCCGGAGGGAACTTACGAAGCGACGTTCGTCGCCGCGGCTATACGGTGCGATATTGCGGTGACGATGCTGTGTATGACAGCCGTAAGGGCACCCAAGGCCACCTTCGGTCTGAAGTACACGATGATGGTGATGAACTCGACAGTGATCAGTATCCGCTGGTTTGGAGTTCCAACTGACGAGATAGAGGTCTTATTCCAGAACTTCGGCTGCCGCTAAATCGGCGATCTGATCTAACGAATACCCCAGCAGTTCACTCAGCACTTCAAAATTATCTTCACCCAAACACGGCCCGCCTCTATCGAGCACTGCTGGTGTACGTGACATTTTTGTTCTGCACGAATGAGTCCACATTTGGCCAGCGTGACTTTGCGGAACTTGGACTTGGTGTTGTCGGTGAGCTAGCTGGGGGTCTGAGTTAGTTCCGGCGGCGTCGTGCACCGGATATGCCGCCACCCCCAACGCTTGGAGTTCTTCGGCGGCAGCGGTGCTGTCTCGAACCGACGACCAGGCATTTATCTGCCCATCAATTTTTGCGCGTCGTTCGCGACGAATCATCTGATCGGCATTTGCGAGGTCATCGAGTTTCAACAAGTGAGCCAATCGTGGCCAGCTGTCATCTGAGCAAGCGATAGACAGCCAGGAGTCATCGCCTTGAGCGGGAAACACACCGTGCGGGAACATATTCGGATCGTCATTTCCGGCTCGCTGGATTGTTCGCCCGTTGACGTTTTGATCCAATATTGCGGGCGCTAAGTAGTGCAGCGCACACTCGGTTTGTGACAAATCGATGTGCTCACCGAGCCCAGTTTCCCTGCGTTTCTCCAAAGCAGCCATTAAGGATGACACCACTATTCGCGGAGCCAAAAAATCTGTGTACGGGCCGTAAGGTCCAGCCGGCGGCCTATCATCCCAACCCGTCAATTCGTAGTAGCCGGCGATTGCTGCAGCCATATACCCGTAGCCGGCTAGCTTCGAATGAGGACCGCTTTGTCCAAGCAAAGAGCTGGAAAGCATGATCAATCCTGGGTTGACCTCTGAGAGCACTTCGTAACCGAAACCCAATCGATTCATAGTGCCCGGTGCAAAAGACTCTGTGGCTATATCAGCCCAACGGATCAGGTCATAGACCACATCTTTGGCGTCCGGTTTGCTGAGGTCGAGACTCAAACTCCGCTTCCCAGCGTTATACACGCCGTAACCGACGCTGTTGTCGGGATGCGGGTCCTCGTTGACAAAGGGGTTCACCGTTCTCATGGTGTCCGGGCGACTGGCGGTCTCGACCTTGACTACATCAGCCCCGTAATCGCAGAGGATTCGAACAGCGGATGGAGTTGCGATCACCCAGGAGAACTCAACAACTTTCAACCCTTGGAGAGGTAGCGAATCAGTTATGGGTTCGCGGACGTGAATTTGGGTTTGTCGTTCCACAGAAATTGAGTCGTTATGTTCACCCAAGGTGGGAGGTCGTCCAGGGAAACTAGCGCTGTTGTTCTTAAACTTCACTAGCTCACCCGGGTACTTCACTTCGCCGCCTCGACCATCAGGTTCGATATCCCAAAACTCGCGAGCTTCAAGATGTTCGTAGTCGACTAGGTCAGCAATCGTCATCGATGGCGTAATTAGAAGATTGCGTTCTAAGGCTGCCTCCCACAGCTCGGCTTTGGATTTTGATGCAAGGAAACGCCCGTAGGTTGCGAACGCAGCAGCGACCGCATCAAAGCTCACCTCGCCAGCGAACAACTGAACCCCGATGTTGACCCAGTCAATGGATCGAAGATTCTCGTCGCTGGCACCTTCTTCTTCCAACCAATCTGTGAGTCGGCCACAAAACGGTGCGAAAGCTGCACCGGGCAGGATCACGCAAATGGCGTAGCCATCCAGACATGGGAACAACAATGGGATTTCCATTCCGCCGATCCTGATTCCACCCGCCATTCGATCGGCAGCCAAAGCATTCTCCATCGGTGCGACATTCTGAGGAAACCCAATGGTCAGAGACTCCTGAGCCGAGACGTCGATGTGTTGACCCATACCGCTTCGATTCCGCTCTTGAAGAGCGACCAAACTCGCAGCAGCGGCATCAGCTGCACCATGAAGAAAGCTGTGAGGAACTCCTATTCTGAGTGGAGCACGGTCCGCGTCACCGCTCGCGTACAAAAACGAACTTCCTGCCGCAGCGGTTAAGTCGGTTCCCTGCCAATGCGACCGCGGACCGGTAAGACCGTAGGGGGTAATAGAGGCGTGGATTATTTGAGGGTTGGTATTGGCGAGGTCTACGGGAGAGAGACCCAGAGATTCCAAGTAGCCGGGTTGGCAATCTTCGAACAAAATGTCTGCGCTTTGGATGAGACTCAAAAACCTTTTGCGGCCCTGCTCCGATTCGATATCCAAGACAACAGATTTTTTCCCTCTGTTGTAGGCCCAATGGGTGAGGCTGAAGTCCAGGTGAGGGTCATCGGCCACATAGGGTCCTGAGTGGCGCGTGGAGACTCCTTCGACCGGCTCGACTGCTATTACCTCAGCCCCTAAGCGAGCCAAAATATGTCCCGCGAACTGACTGGTTCCATCGCAAAGATCGATAACCCGGATGTGCTCTAACATCCCGCCCCCCTAATCTTCCTAGAGCATAGATTCAGTGCGGAAGGACAGTTGCGCCTTCTGCTCTAACTATTCTGAAGCGCTCAGTTCACCGCAGCGGTCCAGATCCGCATAGCCTTGTGTCATGGGCAAGATCTTTAGCGCCGATCAAATTCAGAAATATGAAAACGACGGATGGGTTTCGCCGTTAAATGTGCTCACTGCAGAACAAGTCAGCGACTGTCGAACTCGCCTAGAGCGGTGGGAATCGATGCGAGGCGGGTCTCTGCCCGCTCACGAGCGTTCCAGTGGACACATTTTGTTTCCGTGGGTTGATGAGCTCATGAGAAACGAAACCATCCTCGACGCTGTTGAGGATCTCATTGGTCCAGACATCCTCTGCTGGAATTCAGTGTTTTGGATCAAAGAAGCGCACAGCCCTAGCTATGTCGGCTGGCACCAAGACCTCCAATATTGGGGCCTGTCTAATTCTGATGTTGTTTCGACCTGGATCGCGCTCAGTGATGCCAGCGAGGCTGCGGGCTGCATGAGTGTTATCCCCGGTAGTCACAAAGAAATTCTTGGTCACGAAGAGACTTATGCAAAAGACAACCTGTTAAGTCGAGGCCAAGAACTCGAAATTGATGTGGCGCAACATCTCACTGTCCCTATGCCGTTGAAGCCCGGACAAGTCTCCTTCCACAACGTTCGGACTGCGCACGGATCTGGCCCCAACACCACCGCCGACCGCCGCATTGGCCTATCGTTTCACTACATGCCCACCGCCACCGAACAAACGCTGAGTGAATGGGACAGCGCTTCGTTAGTGCGCGGTGAAGATAAACACAACAATTTTGAGCATTGCCCGCAACCTCAAGATGACCTCGAACCAGCCTTGGTTGACTTCCACAAGCGAGCAGCCGACGTGATGAGGCAGATCATTTACAGCGGCGCTCGTACGGTTAACCGAACCCTTTAGGATTTCAGTGCTTGATCTCCATCACGTCCACATCTTCGCCAGCGATGTCTCGCGCACGGTGTCGTGGTGGAAAAAAAATTTAGGGGCGGAAGTTAGCTATGACGGTGACTTTGGGGGCGCTCGAAATATTTTCATGAAAGTAGGGCGTGGGCGCCTGAACATTTACGACCAGCAGCCCAGAGGTGAAACAAGTGGGGCTTACCACCACGTAGGTATTCGAGTTGAAGGTTTAAGTGACCTCCGAGAAAAAATGATCGGTAACGGCGTTGAATTTCGTTCAGAGATTCGAGAGTTTGGAAGTTGGCGATATTTGATGTGTTCAGCTCCAGATGATGTCCTTTTGGAGCTTTTCGAAGTAGATATCGACGACGTGTCGCCCGAACTCGCGGACTTCTTTAATTTGGGCTGAGGTCGAGAGAAATGTGAAAGGCTTAAGGCATGGCAATTGAACAACTCGACGTCGAACACCTCTTCACCCTTGATCTTCAGGTCGCTGAGGGACCTCAAATAATCAAGGGCGGACCACATGGCACCAGAATCATTGCAGAAGTGGCGGGTGGGACCTTCACCGGTGAGCGGCTGAATGGTAGCGTCGTGTCACCAGGTGGCGACTGGGTTACGGCACGTCCCGATCGAAATATCCAGCTGGACGTTCGCCTCACCTTGGTTACCGACGATGACGCAGTGATCTTGATGCAGTACAAAGGCATCGGGGAACCTGCTGTCGGAGTGGCACGGTCAGCGCCGCAATTTGAGACCGGTGACGAACGGTATGCCTGGTTAAACAACGTGCAAGGAGTTGGAATAGGTCAACTGCACCAGGGGGGCGGCGTTACCTATGAGGTTTATTCTCTGACGCAACTGCCCTAACGGGTTCTCGGAGAAACAAGCCATACCGACGGTTCGCTTAGTAATGCTCGTCGGGTGATGGGAGGTTCGCTGCCTCTATCGAGGTGCCAGAGTGGCAAAACTGAAAACGTTGCTACTAGCGAAATGAAGATTGCCCCAACAATTGCGACGGTATAGGAGCCTGTCGCGTCGATGATCGCGCCAGCACCAATCGGACCAACCAGAGCACCCAACCCAGCAGATGTGTATTGCACTCCGAGAACACCTCCAAACCCCTCTAGCCCGAAAATCCCAACGACAGCCACTGGGCTGAGAGCCACAAACCCGCCATAGCCCACCCCTAGCAAGGCAGCAAAGAGGAGTAACAGGATGTAGTTCGACCCAGCAACCAGCCAGATCACATAAGAGAGTGGTTGGATGGCGAAACACATAATTATCAGAGGTAGTACTCCGACCCGAATACCAACCACACCAAGCCCAAGTCGCCCCAAGACACTCCCGACTCCTAATGAAGTAATTAGGAACGCTGCGCTAGACGATGAGATTCCTTGCTCCTTGGCGTATTGGACGACGAAGACAAAAGGGATAAATAGTGCAACGGACATAAAAAATCCTGCGAAGTACAGTCGCCAAAATTCAGATCGACGGACAGCTCGCTTTACTGCGGAAATGCTCACCGAGAGCGGGGCAAGAGGGGTCGGCGGTTTGAAGGAAACCAATGCCACGAGGGCGAAGACCAGAACGCTGCCGATGCCCATAGCTTCGAACGCCGAGCGCCAACCTGCAGTGCGGATTAGCCATTCAGCTACCGGAACGAGAATTAGCGTACCGAGCCCAATGCCAACCGTGTTGACTCCCAGAGCAAGGGTCCTGTGCTTTTCGAACCAGGCACCCGTAGCAGCGTTTAAGGGGACAAGATAGGAGCCAATACCTAAGCCGACCCCGAGTCCGTAGACGAGAATCCCAGCAGCAAGGGACTGGACTTGCGCTGTTAGCCACAAACCGCCGCCCATAAATACTGCACCGACTGCTACCAAGCGTCTTGGCCCATAGCGGTCTGCTAGGGGGCCAGCGATAATCCCGACGGCAAAAAAAAGAAAAACGGTTACTGAAAAAAATGCTGCAATGCCCGAAAGATTGGCGTCGAATTCGGCGAGCATCTGTTCGAGCGCTGTAGCGAAGGCATAGAACACTCCAAAGGTCCACGTATTTATTGCGCAGCCGGCAAACGCTACGACCCATCCTCGAGCGCTATCTGTCTCAGGATATTCAGACACCTTGTAACCCTAGGGCAGTCTTTGGTGGTTTGGTTTATGGATCTAATCGTCTTCGTGTCAGGATGAAGAGATGGAAATAGAAAAAGGTCTTGAATACGTTCGCAACAATTCACGTGCTGTGCTGGCAACCAGTCGCCGTGATGGTTCTCCTCAAATGTCACCGGTGACGCTTGCTGTATTGGACGATGTGGTTGTAATGAGTACCCGAGAGACAGCAATAAAAACATGGAATTTACGCAGAGATCCAACGTCGTGGCTATGTGTATTTCCCGATAAATGGCTCGGTAGATGGGTGCAACTCAAATGCAGAGCAGAGGTCGTCAGCCTGCCTGAAGCTATGGACCAACTGGTTTCTTACTACCAAACGTTAAGTGGTGAACACCCTGATTGGGATGAATACAAGCAGGCTATGACCGATGCTCAACGTTGCATGGTCCACTTCTTTATAGAAGAAGCCGGTCCTGATATTGAGGGATAGTAGCTATGTCCGAAAAGCTGGTTAGTGACTATCTGGTTATCGGTGCTGGTGCCATGGGCATGGCATTCACCGATGTGCTCGTTACAGAGACTGATGCAACAGTGACCATCATCGATCGCCACGCGCGTCCAGGGGGACATTGGAATGATGCCTATCCATTTGTTCGGCTTCACCAGCCCTCCTCGTTTTACGGTGTCAATTCTCGAGCCCTAGGCGGCGACCAAAAAGATCAGGTCGGTGGGAATGCGGGCCTTTACGAATTGGCTTCTGGTGGTGAGGTAGTGGCGTACTTCGAAGAAGTGATGAATCAGCGCTTCTTGCCGAGCGGAAGAGTGCATTACCGCCCTATGACGGAGTATCTGGGCAATGGCTCGATGAAGTCTCTTATCTCTGGATCTCAAACGGAGATTCAGGCATTAAAGACAGTGGACGCCACGTATATGAACGTGACGGTTCCATCTGTGAATCCCCCCAAATATCGAGTCGATGAAGGCGTCAGATGTATGCCGCCTAATGAGCTGGCAAGCATATCGGAAGCCCCCGATGGGTACGTAGTGGTAGGTGGCGGCAAGACGGCTATCGATTCGTGTTTGTGGCTGATCGACAACGGTGTTGGACCCGAGATGGTCACGTGGATTGTGCCGCGTGACCAGTGGATGTTGGATCGCGCTTACATACAGCCTGGCCCCGAGTTTGCGGACCGAGTCATGCTTCGTCAAGCAGAAACTTTGGAGATAGTTGCGTCTTCGACATCGATGGAGGAGATGTTCGATGAGTTGCTTGGCCAAGGCATCCTGCTTCAATTGGATTCGGGTGTTCGCCCCACGAGCTACAGATGTTGCACTGTTACCAAGTCAGAGCTCCACCAGTTGCAGCGAATCGAAAACGTTGTCCGTTTAGGTCGTGTTAGGCGAATCGGTCTAAATAGTATCGATCTTGATCGCGGCGAGGTGCGGACATCTCCCGCAACAGTTCATGTTGATTGCACTTCGGATGGGTTGGCAAAGCGCCCTGTGCAACCAGTTTTCGAGGGAGACCGTATAACTTTGCAGACTGTTCGAACGTGTCAGCAGGCATTCAGCGCAGCTTTCATAGCGCATATCGAGGCAATTGAGACCAATGAGGTGATTAAGAACGAAGTTTGTGCGGTTGTACCTCATCCAGATGACACCTTGGATTGGGTGAGGACAACGCTGCAAAACGCCGTCAATTCGATCAAATGGAACAGTAACCCTGGCCTAAAACAATGGCTTGTCGAGGCCAGGCTCGATGGCTTTGGAAGAGTTAGAGGGCGCTCTGAAAGAACCCCAAGGCAAGAAGAGTTGTCGAGTAGAATCGGCGCGTCGACGGCAGATGCCTTGGCAAAGCTGGAGTCTTACTTGCGGGAAGGTAGTAGCGAGAAACTTTAGTGGGTCTTCGATTATTGGCCTGGCACAGTTGCGCTATAAGAGCGGTCTATCTGAGGGAGCCACAGGTGCCATTAAGGCTGAAGAGCCACTTAAGAAAGTATCTACAGCAGCAGCGCAAGACCTGCCTTCGGCAATAGCCCAAACTATAAGACTTTGTCCACGTCCCATGTCGCCGCAGACCCAGGTTCCTTGCCTGTTAGTTGCAAACTGGCTGTCACGGGCCACATTGGAGCGATCATCGAGGTCAAGGTTTAATTGCTCAAGCAATGGATTTTTTTCTGGACCAGTGAAGCCCATAGCCAAGAAGACGAGATCTGCCTCCAACTCGAACTCCGAGCCGGCAACCTTCTCGAATCTTCCGTCGGTTAGCTCAACCTCATGGGCTGCGAGTCCGCGTAAAGTTCCGTTATCGTCGCCGAGAAATCTTTCTGTGTTAACTGCGTAGATTCGTTCTCCGCCTTCTTCGTGAGCCGACGTGATTTTGAATGTCATGGGAAAAGTTGGCCAAGGGTTTCGATCTGAACGCTCCTCAGAAGGGCGAGGCATTATCTCGAATTGATGTATCGAAGCGGCTCCTTGTCGGTGAGCTGTTCCTAAACAATCTGCTCCTGTGTCCCCGCCGCCGATAATTATGACCTTCTTCCCCGCAGCAGAAATTGGCACTTCATCTACGGCTAGGTCACCTTCCTGTGCTCGATTTGCCCATGGAAGATATTCCATTGCCTGGTGTATGCCGTTTAGCTCGCGTCCTTCAATTGGGAGGTCGCGCCATTGAGTTGCGCCTCCCGCTAGGACAACAGCTTCAAATTGTTGCTGCAGTTGTTCACCAGTTATGTCGACACCAACATCTATCCCTGTTCGAAATTCGGTACCTTCGAGCGCCATTTGATCAATCCGGCGATCTATGTGTCTCTTCTCCATCTTGAATTCAGGAATTCCGTACCTGAGCAAGCCACCGATTCGGTCAGCACGCTCGAAGACAGTTACGGAGTGACCGGCACGTGTTAGTTGCTGAGCAGCGGCTAAACCCGCCGGGCCGCTCCCGACAACCGCAACTGATTTGCCTGAGAGTGACGATGGGAGGACCGGAGTGACCCAACCCATTTCGAAAGCGTGGTCGATGATGCTTACCTCAACCTGTTTGATGGCTACTGGGTCTTGGTTTATGCCAAGTACGCAAGCTCCCTCGCAGGGTGCTGGGCAGAGACGGCCAGTAAATTCTGGGAAGTTGTTTGTCGCATGAAGACGGTCAAGAGCTTCGCGCCACCGATCGCGGTAAACCAGGTCATTCCAATCTGGAATTATGTTTCCGAGCGGACAGCCGTTATTGCAGAACGGGATCCCGCAGTCCATGCATCGGCTTGCTTGCTCTTTCAAAGTCCCTTGATCAAAGTCTTCATAGACCTCTTGCCAATCGAGAAGACGGACTGGTACCGGCCGTCTTGAGGGCGTCTGTCTTTCGTGTTTTAAGAACCCACGGATATCAGCCACGGTGAATCAGATCCTTGACTTGGTCGTTAAACAAGCCACTAGTTGCTTTTGTTGTACTCAAATGGACCATCTCATTTACCCTTTTGCCGCTGCCATGACCGCTTCTTCGACGTCTTGGCCTTGTTCTTCTGCTGCTGAAATCGCATCAAGCACGCGTCGGTAATCCTTCGGCATCACTTTCTTGAAATTGCGGACGTGTTGATGCCAATGATCAAGAATCACTGATGCGACTCCGGAATCTGTTTCTAGGTGGTGTTGGCGAATGAGGTCACGCAACAAATTGGCGTCCTCGTCCTCCAGCGAACTTTCAAGATCAACCATTTCGGTATTTAGATTTCGATGAAAGTTGTCATCTGGGTCATAAACAAAAGCCACACCGCCCGACATGCCGGCGCCGAAGTTTCTGCCTGTTGGACCCAAAATGACCACTGTGCCTCCGGTCATGTATTCACAAGCGTGATCTCCCACGCCCTCGACGACAGCAGTTGCTCCTGAATTCCGGACACAGAATCTTTCCCCGACAATTCCTCGAATAAACGTTTCACCGCTCGTCGCTCCGTAAAGAATGACGTTGCCTGCAATGACATTGTCCTCCGCAATAAAGCCAGGCGCCGAGTTGTTGGGAGGCCGCAACGAAATACGACCCCCGGAAAGTCCTTTACCTAAGTAGTCATTTGCGTCGCCCAATAAATGGAATGTGATGCCTTTCGGTACAAAGGCACCAAAACTGTTTCCAGCTGACCCGGTCATTTCTATAGTGATCGTGTCATCAGGAAGGCCTTGTCCTCCGAAGTTTTTCGTAACATGGTGTCCCAGTAGTGTCCCGACAGTTCTGTTCACGTTCGAGACGGGTACTTCGAGCCGGATAGGGGATCCGTCTTTTAAAGCCGGTTGCGATTGCCTTATGAGTTCCTGATCGAGCGCTTTGTCTAAACCGTGGTCCTGGCTTTTGGAGCAGAAGCGATCTTGCTCCCATGGTGACGTTGGAACGTGGAGAATTGGTGTTAGGTCGAGTCCTTCGGCTTTCCAATGGTTGACTGCTTGATCTACGTTGAGACAGTCGACCCGACCTACCGCCTCTTCTATTGAGCTAAACCCAAGTTCGGCCAAGTATTCGCGGACTTCTTGGGCTATGTATTCGAAGAAGTTGACAACAAATTCAGCTTTACCGCTATAACGCGACCTCAGTTCCTTGTTTTGAGTAGCAACCCCGACAGGGCAAGTGTCGAGGTGGCAGACGCGCATCATGACGCAGCCAGATACCACCAAGGGTGCAGTGGCAAAGCCGAATTCTTCAGCGCCTAGAAGGGCAGCAACGATTACGTCGCGTCCTGTCTTTAGTTGGCCGTCAGCTTGGACAACTATGCGGTCGCGGAGTCCGTTTATTAGCAACGTTTGCTGAGTCTCAGCGAGTCCGAGTTCCCATGGGCCGCCTGCGTGTTTGAGCGAGGTGAGTGGTGAGGCGCCAGTGCCTCCATCGTGTCCGGAGATCAATACGACGTCTGCCTTTGATTTAGAGACCCCGGCAGCGACCGTTCCAACGCCAACTTCGGCTACTAACTTGACGTGTATCCGAGCTTCTGGATTTGAATTCTTGAGATCGTGAATCAGTTGCTTTAAGTCTTCGATTGAGTAGATGTCGTGGTGGGGAGGAGGCGAAATCAAACCCACTCCAGGGGTTGAATGGCGAGTCTCTGCTATCCATGGCCAGACCTTGGGCCCAGGCAATTGGCCTCCCTCGCCAGGTTTAGCTCCTTGGGCCATTTTGATTTGAATGTCATCGGAGTTCACTAAGTACTCAGAGGTAACGCCGAAACGCCCCGAAGCGACTTGTTTAATTGATGACCTGCGTGAGTCTCCGTTGGGATCTGGAACAAAACGCTTAGGGTCTTCCCCGCCCTCTCCGGTATTTGATTTTCCTCCGAGACGGTTCATGGCGATGGCCAGCGTTTCGTGTGCTTCGGCAGAGATAGAGCCGTAGCTCATAGCGCCTGTTGAAAATCTTTTGACGATCTCACTTACGGGTTCAACTTCGTCGATTGGTATCGGACCGCCTTCGGAAGGGTCGAGATTAAAGAGTCCCCTGAGCGTTGCCAGCTCTTCAGACTGGTCATCTACGAGTCGGGTGTATTCCTTGAAGACTTCGTATTGACCTGTGCGGGTTGAATGCTGAAGTTTGTAAACCGTCTCCGGGTTGAATAGGTGGTACTCGCCTTCGCGTCGCCACTGGTATTCGCCGCCTGCCCAGAGGTCTCTGTGAGCAACGTCTTCAGGGTTTTCCAGATATGCGAATCGGTGACGGGCCGCTACCTCTTCGGCAACGATATCTAGATTCGCTCCGCCTAGCTTGGAAGTTGTCCCAGTGAAGTAGTCTTCTATGACCTCGGTAGAGAGTCCGACGCACTCAAAAACTTGTGCACCCGTATAGCTTGCGACCGTTGAGATGCCCATCTTGGACATGATCTTCAAGACGCCTTTGGAACAGCCTTTTATGTAGTTCCTCACGGCTGTCTTGCTGTCAACTTCAGCTATTCCCCCTTCTTCGATGAGATCTTCGATTGATTCGATAGCCAGGTAAGGGTTGACTGCTCCAGCTCCGTAACCAAGTAGCAACGCCATGTGATGAACCTCTCGGGCATCACCGCACTCGACGACCAGGCCAACTTCGGTGCGAGTTCTATTGCGCACTAGGTGGTGGTGAACAGCTCCTGTCAGCAGTAAGGATGGAATTGGTGCATGTGTCTCGTTGCTGTACCTATCTGATAGGACAATTATTTTCGCCCCGTTGTCTATCGCCTCAGATATTTCGTTCTGGATCTCCTCTAGTGCTCTTTGTATCCCAGCGCCTCCATCTGCTACTGGGTATAAGCCGTCAATCGCAAAGGACTTGAATTGAGGGTGGTCACCATTTTCGTTGAGGTAGAGAAGTTTCGCGAGGTCTTCGTTAGAAATAATTGGACGAGGCAAAACTATTTGACGGCAAGAATCTGGGCCTGGTTCTAGTAAATTGCCTTCTGGGCCGATCGAAGAAGAGGTCGAAGTTACCAACTCTTCTCTTATTGCATCTAGTGGTGGGTTAGTGACCTGGGCAAATAGCTGAGCGAAATAGTCAAATATCAATCGTGGTCGTTTAGATAGGGCAGCTATAGGGGTATCGGTACCCATCGATCCAATTGGCTCGGTTCCGGTTCGTGCCATTGGTGAGAGCAGGATTTTTAGTTCTTCTTCTGTGTACCCGAATGTTCTTTGGCGCTTCACGACTGAAGAATGTTGAGGAGTGAGAAGAAACCGTTCTGGGAGATCATCTAGATGAAGTAGGCCCTCTAGAAGCCATTGTTCGTAGGGGTGTTCCGCAGCGAGTGTGTTTTTTATTTCTTCATCGCCGACGATCCGACCTTGATTAGTGTCGACCAGAAACATTTTTCCGGGCTGTAGTCGGCCTTTTTGGGTCACGGTGGCTTGATCAAGGTCGAGCACGCCGACTTCGGAGGCCACCACGACGAGGCCATCATCTGTAACCCAAAATCTCGATGGACGAAGACCGTTGCGGTCAAGAACTGCACCGATCACTGTTCCGTCTGTGAATGCGATTGATGCTGGACCGTCCCATGGTTCCATTAAGGAAGCGTGAAACTCGTAGAAATCTCTCTTCCACTGTGGAAGGCGTTCATGATTTTCCCAGGCTTCAGGAATCATCATGAGGACCGCGTGTGGGAGGGTTCTGCCGCCGAGGTAGAGCAATTCAAGTGCTTCGTCGAAGCTTGCTGTATCTGAGGCACCTCTAGTCATAATCGGTAGGGCTCTATCTAAAGCATCACCGAACACTTCATTAGCGAGTTTGCTTTCTCTGGCATGCATCCAATTGCGATTCCCCATGACGGTGTTGATCTCTCCGTTATGAGCAACGAGTCGGTAGGGGTGCGCAAGGGGCCAGGATGGGAAGGTGTTTGTGCTGAATCGTGAGTGAACTAGCGCCAAGGCGCTTGTTAGCCGAGGGTCGGTTAGATCCGGAAAGAAGTCTGATAGCTGCTCACAAGTCAGCATGCCTTTATAAACGAAGGTGCGACAAGAGAGGGAAGGGAAATAGACGCCCGGTTCAACCTCGTGCTCGATCCTTTTTCTCAACACGAAGACGGCCCGCTCGAGTTCAAGGTCTTTTAGTTCGGAACCCTCTTTGCCAGCGAGGAAGAGAGTGCGGAAGATAGGCATTGCGTCGGTCGCGAAAGACCCTAAGGATGAACTGTCAGTCGGAACCTCTCGCCATCCAATTACCTGCAATCCTTCTTGCTCGGCTATTGCTTCTATTGCTTCGACTGCGCTGTCTGGGTTTTCTGAAGGTAGGAAGGCCATGCCTGCTGCGTAATGTCCCAACTCGGGAAGGTCAAAGTCCGTAAGGGCTCGGAAGAAGGAGTCAGGTATTTGGATGAGTATCCCCGCTCCGTCCCCGACGTTTTCTTCGGCTCCTGTAGCTCCGCGGTGGTCAAGCTGGAATAGGCAATTAAGTCCCCGTTTGACCATTTCGTGGGTGGCTCGTCCGTGTATGTCAACGACGAACGCCACGCCACATGCGTCATGTTCATAGTTTGGGTCGTAGAGGCCTTGGGCCGCGGGTAGACCGATTGGTCTGTCGGTGGTTTCGTGCATTTATGACGTCCGGTGGATTGGAGCGTTGAGGTTTGTGTTCGCGAATTCGGGACGTCGTTGGCCCAAGAGGAACTTTAGGTAGAGGCTACCCCACTCAGTGGCCACTCCAAACCTGTGTTATTTGGTGATAGCTATTCACTCTGGTGCCTGCACTTCTTTTCTCCGAACAAGAAATGCGGCCGCAAGGAGACTGCAGACCGAAATCCACACGGTGGGGGACTGACTGCCAGCAGTGTCAGCGGCTAATCCGGCGACCACGGGCCCTGCTGCTCCTGCGATAGCGAATACCGAATGTTGTAGTCCCATAAGTAAGCCCAGATCTTCAGGTTCGAAAGTGTCTTGGGCATATAGGGCCTGTAATGGAGTTGACGCTCCCAGGCTGCTGCCGACCAGGACTCCGTATACGAGGCCGAGCCATACATTGCCGCCCAGAATAAAAAGAGAACCGACTGCGGCTAGCAAATAGCTGATTTTCAGTGCAAAAGGGGCTTCGTGTCGTGCCACGACAGGTATTGCTGCGAGGCGACCGAAAAGTTGGCTGAATCCACGAAATCCGGCGATCCCTGCAGCGGTTCCCAGCGCTAGTCCCTGGTCGATCATAATGGGTACTTGGTAGATGAGAAGGGTGCTGTAGGAGAAGCCAGCAAACGCGTAAGCGAACAGCATTCTCCTAACTGGTGGTCGGTGTATCGACGTAAGTAGAGCTTTGAAGGCGCTAGGTGAAGGTCCTTGTATGTCTGTGGAGCGGCCTCCGCCAGCGAAGTGTGAAGCTTGAAGTGCTCCCAAAAAAGCCAGTAAAGCAAATATCCGAAGAGCTGGCCTCCATCCCCATGAGTTGATGATTAGTGCGCCTATTGGAAGGTAAATAGGGCTGCAGAAGGCGCCGATTACAGTTAGAACTGTTATGCGCTTTCCGCGATCTGCAGGTCCGACACGACCCGCGATTGCCGTGGATACATGATAAAAGCCAGTAGTCGCCATCACACCCAAGCCTGCGGTCATCAAGATTGCGAATGCCCCGGCGTTGGAGGTCCAACTTCCGGCGAGTAGGCACAGGGAAGCCATTGCTTGGATAGTGAACACCAGTCTTCCGCCCGAGCGGTCAAGTAGTCGGCCAGCAAATGAAGCACCGAATCCACTAACCAGTTGTGCTCCAGCAAACACAGTTCCCAAGAAAGTGAGTGACCAACCTAAGTCATTGTGAATTGGGTCTAGGAGAATCCCGTACGCATAAAGTGCAGCGCCATAGCAGGTGCATGTCATGAGCCCGAGAGAAATAATTGGGGCCCAGCCTTTTGTAAGTCCGGCTTCTGCGGTCACCTTGACACAATAGGTCTCTTCTGGCGCCGGCAAGACGAGTTGTTCGGATGCATAAATATTCAGATTGCTGCATAAATATGCAAATCTCTTTGATTGCTGTACCCTAAGGACCATGTCAAGCAACGCAGGACTTCAAGTGGGCATTGTGGGCGCTTCGGGCTTTACCGGCTCCGAACTGATGAGGCTCATCGCCACTCACCCTGATATGGAACTCGTTGTAGCTACGGGTGACACTCAGGCCGGTTCAAGGGTCAGGGATTTATATCCCAACCTTGCCGCAGAATACAGCGACTTGGTTTACTCAGAGTATGCAGCTTCTGAGTTAGAGGGACTAGACGCTGTCTTTCTTGGACTCCCTCATATGGCGAGTCAACCGATCGTTTCAGAATTATTTAAGAAGGTCGGATGCATCCTTGATTTGGGTTCGGATTTCAGGCTCAAGGACCCGAACCTATATCCGCAGTGGTACGGAGATGAGCACTCTGTCCCGGAGCTTCTTGACCACTTTGTTTATGGCTTACCTGAGATATTTCGCAGCGAAATGGAAGGTGCTCGAGGCATAGCTGTGCCGGGTTGTTATCCCACAGCAGCGTCCCTCGCTTTGTACCCCTTTGTGGCGGCAGGCAAGGTGGAACAGACTGGTGTGATTGTTGACGCCGCCTCGGGAGTAAGCGGAGCTGGAAGAGCAGCAAAAGCCAACACAACCTTTGCTTCGGTTGATGAGAACTTCAATGCGTATGGCCTACTTACACACCGCCACACACCAGAAATCGAGCAGGTAAGCGGCTGCGAAATTTTGTTCACACCGCACTTGGCTCCTATGGTCCGAGGAATTCTGGCGACGTGTTACGCCCGTCCAATCGAGCAAGAATTTACGACCGAAGATGCTTTGGACATATTGAGACAGTTCTACTGCGGTGAGCCGTTTGTTGTCGTAGACGAAAGCTCTCCGTCTACGAAGGCAACCACCGGATCTAACACGGTCCACCTCACAGCTCGCGTTGATGAACGGACTGGATGGTTGCTGGTCATAAGTGCCTTAGACAATTTGGTTAAAGGAGCCTCCGGAGGCGCGATCCAATGCGCCAATATTGCCCTGGGTCTTGAAGAAACAACGGGGCTGCCCGCCGTCGGCCTCATGCCGTAATAGGAGATTGCGATGGATGAAAAGATGCCCCCACTTCGACTAGTGGGACCGGAGGAAGCCTCCGTTGTTGAAACAGAAATTGGCCAATCAATGGTCGACCATATGGACAAGGCCGAACTATTGGTGGAAATCCTTCCATACATTCAGAGATGGAGAGGAAAGGTAGTTGTCATCAAATTCGGTGGGAACGCTATGACAGACCCATCGCTAGGTCAGCGATTTGCAGAGGATGTGGTCCTCATGCACCAGGTCGGGATATTGCCTCTCGTTGTTCACGGCGGAGGCCCTCAAATTGGTGAGCTCATGGCACGACTGGGTAAAGAATCGGAGTTCCGTGATGGTCTTAGGGTCACAGATGCTGAAACTCTCGACATTGCGCGAATGGTCTTGGTAGGCAAAGTTAACCGTGAAATTGTGAGCTCAATCAATATTCATGGGCCCCTAGCGGTTGGCGTAAGCGGTGAAGATGGGGGATTAATAACAGCGGCGCCGCGTAACCCCGAGCTTGGATTTGTGGGAGACGTGACTTCAGTGGATCCAACATTGCTAGAAAAACTCTTTGCAGAGGGCCTCATTCCGGTTATGTCGACCATTGGAGCCGACTCGTCCGGACAGGCCTACAACATAAATGCCGACACTGTTGCAGGTGCTGTGGCGGAGGCAATGAAGGCAGAAAAAGTAGTTTATTTAACGGATATCGAAGGCCTATACGGCGACGTCACCGACGAGAACTCATTAATTCGAGAAATTAGCGCCGATGATCTTAGTTCCAAGATCCAAACAGCCGAAATAACAGATGGGATGATCCCCAAAGCTGAAGCTTGTGTTAGAGCGGTAAGAAATGGGGTTACGAGCGCTCATCTAGTAGATGGACGAATCCCGCATGTTGCCTTATTGGAGATTTTCACCGATGCGGGCATCGGAACAATGGTTAGCGACTGACCGAACAGATAGCACCGAAACTTAATTAAGGAAGATCCGATGATTACTTCAACTGTCGCCGCAGACAATCCAGATTCCTATCCACTGATGCCGACTTATGGGCAGCCGCCCGTCCAGTTCGTAAGAGGCTCGGGAACGGAACTATTTGATCGCGACGGAAATCGTTATCTGGATTTTCTTTGCGGGCTAGCAGTGACTTCATTGGGCCATGCCCACCCAGCAGTGGCTGAAGCCGTAGCTGAACAGGCGCGCACTCTTCTTCACGTCTCGAATCTCTATGAAACGGTTCCGGGCCTCGAAGTAGCGGAAACTATCGACCGTCTCCAAGGCGGTGGCGGTCAAGTCTTTTTCTGTAACAGTGGTGCTGAGTCACTTGAAGGGGCAATCAAGTTGGCGCGAAGAAATGGAGGGCACGGTAAACACGTCGTAGTTAGCGCCCTTAGGTCCTTTCATGGAAGGACCCTCGCTACTCTCCACGCGACAGGTCAAGTTGAAAAACACGAGACCTTTCAACCTCTACCCGAAGGGTTCCGGCATGTGCCCTATAACGATTTCGAATCGTTGGAAGCAGCTATTGATCCGACATGTGCTGCGGTCTTGTTAGAGGTTGTGCAAGGAGAAGGCGGAGTCAACGTCGGCGATGGTGAATATCTACAAAGGGTCCGTGAGCTTTGCGATGAGCGGCAGATGCTGTTGATGTTTGACGAAGTGCAAACTGGTTTTGCTCGAACCGGAGAATGGTTTGCTTGGCAACACCATTTTGACGCAATGGGCCCGATTCGGCCTGATGTAGTGACGATGGCGAAGGCCCTAGGCAATGGAGTCCCCATCGGGGCAATTTGGGCCAAACGAGAGGTAGCAGAAGCGTTCCAGCCAGGGGATCACGCGACAACTTACGGTGGTCAGCCACTAGCTACTTCGGCAGCACGCGCTGTGTTACGGGTAATGGAGTCCATAGATGCGCCGGCACTTGCTCGCTCTGCTGGTGAAGAACTGATGGGCAAACTATTAACTGTTCCTAACGTTCTAGACACGAGAGGTCTCGGATTGTTGATAGCTGCCGAGGTTGACACTGAACGGGTAGGTATGACCGGTCCCGAAATAGCCCTTGCTTGTTTAAAGGAAGGCCTAGTAGTGAACGGCATAAGCCCTACAGCGATCCGTCTAGCACCGCCATTGACCGTTTCAGCAGAAGAGATCGACGAAGCGATCGCTAAATTATCCAGGGTTTTAGGTGGAAGGTGATGCGGCACTTTCTCGAAATCGATGATCTGGAGACTCAGGAATTAGAACTCGTTCTTAAACTTTCAGCTGCGACCAACCCCCCGAAGGTGTTGGCTGACCAAGGTGTTGCGCTGCTTTTCGAAAAACCCTCTGGCAGAACAAGAAATTCAATGGAAATGGCTGTGGTTCAGCTAGGTGGACACCCAATGTATATCCAGCCTGAAGAACTAGGTATTGGTAGTCGTGAAACCGCAGAAGACGTCGTAAGAGTCATGGCGGGTTACCACACGGTCTTAGCGGCGAGAGTTTTCGACCACGGACTACTCGAACAGATGGCGGCTACGAATTCTGTCCCGATCGTTAATTTGCTTTCCGACATAGCTCACCCAATGCAGGCGCTGGCTGATCTGTTAACTATCGAGCAGGAAATTGGCCTCGGGAAGGTTGGCAAAGTCGCCTATGTGGGCGATGCCAACAATGTTTGGAGGTCACTGGCCATCGGTTGCTCGATGCTAGGTATTCAGACCAGTGTTGCATCACCCGCCGGACATGGCCCCAACTCACCTGACCTCGAACGAGTGCTAATAGCGGGTGGCTCGGTCCAAGTAACTGACGACCCGAGCGAAGCCGTTGAAGGAGCTGACGTGGTGTACACCGATGTGTGGACATCGATGGGTCAAGAAGACGAGAAATCACAACGACTTGATGCTTTTAGCCGTTACACCGTCAACTCAGATTTGATGGCAGAAACAAACTCCAACAGCATCTTCATGCACTGCCTTCCTGCACATCGAGGAGAAGAAGTCACAGATGAGGTGATTGAGAGTCCCCGAAGCAAAGTATTTCTTCAGGCCCAAAATCGGATGCATAGTGCTCGTGGACTTTTATCGTGGATTGTCGGCGAGGTGGCAAAACATGGCTAGTAAATCGCAACGACAACATGCAATCGAACGGCTGTTAGCCGAACGCTCCGTTGGCGACCATAGCGAACTTGTCGAATTGCTCGCTTCGGATGGGATTGAGGCTTCGCAGGCGAGCGTGAGTCGTGATCTTGATGAACTTGGCGCTGTCAAACTAAGAGCGGGTGGCCAGACTGTGTATGCCATACCCGAGATCGCGACCCAAAGAACGGTGCCTTTAGAAACTCTGAGACGTGTCTGTGGTGATTGGGTTGTGGAAGCTGAACATTCCCATAATTTGGTTGTTCTTACAACACCCCCAGGTTCCGCTCACGTAGTGGCATCGGCGATCGATCGAAGTGACAGTTCGGACGTCATAGGAACAGTTGCTGGTGACGACACCATTTTGGTGGTTGCTGCCCCACATACAAGCGGCGAAGCTGTAGCCCAACATTTTCGCGAATTAGCAGGACTTTGAGATCTTTATCCCTACTAGCCCACCAAACTTGACTTAGGACTCTCTTATGGCTGATGGAAACACGCTTTGGCATGGACGTTTCGATGGCGACGCCAGCCAGGCATTGCGTGAGTTAAACGACTCTCTGCCTTTCGACAGACGGATGTACCGAGAAGACATAGCTGGCTCTCGGGCTCATGTGGAAATGCTTTGTGAGGTGGGGCTGATAGAAGCCGTCGAACTGCAAGACATTCTTGAAGCTCTCGAAGTCGTGGAGGCGGAAATAGCAGAGGGAACCTTTGAATGGGCGCAATCTGATGAGGACATACACACGGCGATAGAGAGAAGAGCGACAGAGATAACTCCTTCAGCGGCGAAAATCCACACTGGTAGAAGCCGTAATGACCAGGTAGCGAATGATGTTCGGTTAGTAGCACTCAGTGAGATCGACTCCCTAGCCGAAGTGCTAGGCGCGTTGATTAGGTCTTTGTTGTATAGGGCAGAAGATGCGCACGAGAACGGTTGGTACCTCCCGGGGTATACGCATCTGCAACGGGCTCAACCTGTAGGCCTAGCTCACCATTTGGCGGCTTACTGCTGGATGTTGATGAGAGATTTGGACAGGCTCCACGAAGCGCGTGGCCGTGCTGACGTTTCTGTGCTCGGAGCGGGAGCGCTTGCGGGTTCTGCGCTACCAATCGATCCACACTTGGTAGCCGAAAAACTCGGGTTTACATCTGTTTTCAACAACTCCTTAGATGCAGTGTCCGATAGGGATTTCGTAGCGGACTTGCTTTATTCCTTAAGTGTTGTCGGAGTTCATTTGTCGAGGTTGGGGGAGGAGATCTGCTTATGGGCTTCATCCGAGTTCAATTTTGTTGAATTAGATGATGCCTTTTCGACTGGTTCTTCCATGATGCCCCAGAAAAAAAATCCTGACATAGCTGAGTTAGCTCGCGGGAAAGCTGGTCGCCTCCTAGGGAACCTAACTGGTTTCTTAGCCACCCAAAAGGGGCTGCCACTGACCTACAACAAGGATTTACAAGAAGATAAAGAACCTATGTTTGACAGTTGCGACACAGTTCGCCTGACTGCTCTTGCGCTAACAGGAATGGTTGAGACACTCAAATTTAATGAAGATGCAATGAAAGAAAGTGCAGATTCCCCCTACGGAGCGGCCACCGATTTAGCTGACTTTCTGGTTGAGAAAGGCATACCGTTTCGGACGGCACACTCAGTTATCGCGGGACTTGTTCGTGAGTCCTTAGAAAGTGGCGATGATTTGGTTACTTTGGTCGAAAGCCACGAAGACCTGGGTGCTGATGCAGCCCAATTACTTCTTCCGGGAATCGGTTCTCGGAGAAACAGTCATGGGGGAGCTGGTTCTGACGCTGTTTCGATCCAGCTGGAAGCTCTTAGAGCGCGTGTCGGTGACCTTCGGTGACAGCAGAGCCTCTATGGCGTGAAGCTGAGGATTCCGCAATTTGTGTTGATGATCAGTTGGCTGCAGCGCTGAGTATTGTTACAGATTTCATGCCGATAGAGGATATTCAGACTGAGGCGAAGCAGCAGGTCCTGGAGTTTGTCGCCCATCATCCCGATGCCCTGTACCGGTCTTGCTTAGAAGGTCACTTCACTGGATCGAGTTGGGTCGTAGACCACGAGGCTGCGCGCGGTCTCATTCTCCTCCACTCGAAGGTCAACCGTTGGCTCCAACCCGGAGGTCATGCTGATGGTGATGGGCTCCTACAAATGGTCGCTCTACGAGAGGCAACTGAAGAGACAGGAATAAGTGGACTAAAGGTTTGGGAGGACCCGATTGACATAGACGTGCATGTCATCGAGAAGCGATCGTCGCTAGAGCCAGCGCATCTCCATCTTGATGTTAGATACCTCGTAAAGGCGCCAAAGGGCTCTTGCTTCCAAGGTAATCATGAATCCAAAGCGCTCAAGTGGATTGAGCAAGAGGACCTCGAAAACTCGGCCTTCTCCTTAGATGAAAGCACTAAACGGCTGGCCCGGTGCGGATTCGCGCTTGCTGAACGGCTTCTTAAGTAAAGCTCTTGTAGCTTCTTTGCAATGCGCTACTTGGTGATCCAAATGGAGAACCTACTCTTACTTGCCTTGGGCTTTATAACTGGCTGGTTCGTCGTGACGATTGCTTCGCCACGATTCGTGATCGCGTCTTTTCCAACTTGGCTAGTTTCTGTAGCTATAGCGACATCACTATTAGCCCTCGGGGGTCGACTGGTTTTTGATGGCACATTCCAGGGGTTTGGTATTGGACTAATGGCGTCCAGTTTTTCATCAGCGACACTTTTGGTCTACGAGGTAGTTCGTTGATTGTCGAAGGTAGATTGTAAAGCGTGCGTACCGGTCCTCTTGTTTGGGTTTCGTTAGTCGTCGCAGCCGTTGTAGTCCTCTGGGGAATATGTTCAGTTTTTGCGATAGATAGAAGCACATGGAGGGAACACGAAAGACGTCAGAGTAACTGGGTCTTAATGATGTTGTTGTTCGGTCCACTTGCTGTGTTGCTCTTTTATGGAACGGTCAGGCAACAACTACTGTGGCCAGAACGCTACGAAAATGTTGATGGCGTAGCGCCGGTAGATCGTTAAGAATTAAAAGTGGTCGCCATAGAGTCTTACGCCTTGGCACACTGTCGTTGTGGACATTCTTTCCGATCTTGAGGCTCGAGGCCTCATCCATGACACTACCGACCGTAAAGCGCTAGCGACTCGGCTTTCAGAAGGGCCCATTACTCTCTACTGTGGCTTTGATCCGACCGCAGATAGTTTGCATGTTGGAAACCTGATCGGCCTATTAACCCTTAGGCGCTTTCAGCTGGCTGGGCATTTGCCTATAAGCCTTGCTGGGGGAGCAACCGGAATGGTGGGAGACCCAAGCGGTCGTGATGCAGAAAGAAACCTTCTTGACGACGAGGGTCTGGCTAAAAACCTCGAAGGAATAATCCCTCAGCTTCGGAAGTTTTTGGATTTCGAGGGTGAGTCAGCAGCAAAGCTGTTAGATAACCGCGCTTGGACGGTCGGTGTAGGAATTTTAGATTTCCTGAGAGACATCGGTAAGCATGTGACGGTAAACCAGATGATCGCCAAAGACTCAGTTAAGAGCCGAATGTCTGAAGGCGATGGGATTTCCTACACCGAGTTCAGCTACATGATGTTGCAAGGGTATGACTACCTTTGGTTGGCAGATAATGAAAACTGTCAACTCCAGGTGGGCGGCTCAGATCAGTGGGGCAACATCGTCTTAGGTGTTGATTTGATTAGACGAAAACTTGGACAGTCGGCCTATGCGCTTACATGGCCGTTACTCACTAAGCCTGACGGGTCCAAATACGGAAAAACCGCTGGCGGTGAGACAATTTGGTTAAGCGCAAACAGGATGAGTCCGTACCGCTTCTATCAAGCGTGGATTGGCGTTGACGATTCGGAAGTCAGAAAGCTCCTTCTTCAGCTGACCTTCTTATCGGTCGACGACATCGACGTGTTGATATCGGAACATGAAGCAAACCCTCACCTCCGCCTAGGGCAGCGCACTTTGGCTAGCGAACTCACTGAAATAGTTCATGGCGAAACCGCTGCCGTATCTGCAGCCGAGGCTTCAGCAGTTTTATTTGACTCTGACGCCGAGATATTGGCAGCTTCTGAAGCAGCATTCGAATTCATAAGTGGGGAAGTTCCTTCCACCGACATCAAAGAGTTAGGTAGCGGAGTCATTGACCTATTGGTCGAAAGTGGGCTTTGCCAGAGCCGCAAAGATGCCAAGAGGGCGATAAATGAAGGCGGTATTTACATCAACGGTGAGCGCCTGACTGAAACTGATTTCGTACCGTCGGATAGCCAACTTTTGCACGATAGATATCTCTTGTTACGACGAGGAAAGAAACTTTGGCATCTGTTGATCGTCGGTTGAATCGAAAATATCGATATTTCGCTATCAATCAGGCTTGAAAGGTTGGCGCGGCACCCCTGCCCCCTGTAGGGTGGCCCTTCGCCTTTAAACGCTGATAGCTCGGCGTTGACCGGCTTTGACACCTCCGCTCGCCATTAATTGGAGAGCATGTGTCTACATGCTGCCGCTGTAAGTGGTCGCAGCGCTCCTTGACAACAGAACAGAGGACGATAAACGCCAGTGCGGGCGGTCGGCTGTTACTCACGTAACCGCTGATCGAACCACACAATCGTGTCAGGCCACTCGTGGTCATGACACAACGAAATCGTGTCAGGCCACTCATGGTCATGACACAACCATTTAACCGCAGCGTGATCGGATGGCTTGCCAAACGATGACGCTGCAACAATTCCAGCCAGCTGCTGTTACCTAGGGTATTTCCACCCTATAAAAGGTGCAGCAGGGGCTCTTCGATCGTGCCATAAAGACCCTTGGGTAGTTATGGTCAGATCTTGACGGAGAGTTTGATCCTGGCTCAGGACGAACGCTGGCGGCGTGCTTAATACATGCAAGTCGAACGATCCCGGGACTTCGGTCCCAATGGGA
>MDTB01142001.1_pt1 | contig 89203 bp, 91 predicted proteins | sample 811161 | NCBI WGS metagenome assembly MDTB01 (sample SAMN05326650, study PRJNA326480) | marine metagenome | isolation source: seawater | place: Mediterranean Sea | collected 2009
AGAAAAGATAGCAAAAAAAATTTCTTATCATTTAAATAATGATGAAATTCTTAATAACAAACCCTTTAAATTTTTTGTACAAATTAATACAGGCGATGAACCACAAAAGTCAGGTCATAAACTGCAAAATGCTAAGGAATTTATACTTTGGTGCCAAAATGATCTTAAATTGAAAATTTACGGATTAATGTGTATTCCTCCTGTACAAGAAAATCCAGAAAAGCATTTTAAAATTTTGTCTTTGCTTGCTAAGGAAACCTCCATCGAGCATACAAGTATGGGGATGACTTCTGATTATTTGCAAGCAATTAAAAATGGAGCATCATATGTAAGGGTTGGCTCGGCGATATTTGGTAAAAGAAAGTTAACTGATAATAATTTTTGAGTTTTTCTTTAATAATGTTACGATTTTGAGTAAGGTATTTTTAGGCATAGCCACGCAACCTTGGGTATATTTTGCCAAATCAATACAATGTATAAATATTGCACTACCTCTATTTGCTTTTGTGGGAAAAGAATTGAAACTTGTAGTAATAATTACATCATATGCACGATCCATTCTAAACATTTCTTCGTGAAGCATTTCATATGGCAGTGATACAAATTTATTGTATCGTTTATCGTCTGGGTCAATTGACCAACCTGATTTCCTAGTGATTTGATTACATTTTTTTACCGAGTAAATAGTATTTACTTTATCTTTCCTGTAAAACACCTCAAGCAATTCGTAGGTACCAATGGGGGTAAAACCATCACCCTCAACTTGTTTTTTTCCAACACCAGAAAAACCTACTAAACATTTGCCCCTAATATTATTAAAAGAAAAATCAGCGCTACATTTAGATTTATTTTGTTTTATTAAAATGTTATTTTTCATTATTATGTCTCTAGATTTTAATATAACAATTTTAGCGAAAAAAACACTTGAGTTTAAAGATTTAAAGAAAAAACTAGAGTACCTTTTTGGATCTAAGATCAAAATGGTTGAAATCTTGAAAAGTAAACATTCAAAAGAAAGAACAATACGAATACTGATAATAAGCCCGGATATAAAAAATATAGAGAGTTTTATTGAAGCCTCTAAGAAATTTTTAGATGATGAACTTTTAATTATTTTCTTACTAAACCCAAAAAAGCCTGAGCAATATAGCCACATGAAAAACATTAAAGTCGTGAACTATCCGCTAGTAATGAATGAATTTTTTTTGAGCATTTTAAGATTACTTCAAACCCATTTAAATTCCCTCAGTTTTTCAAATGCGAGATTCATGTATTGGTCTGATAAGTCAATTATTCTTAATAAGAAAAAAAAAACAAAGATAAAACTAACAGAACTCGAGAATAAATTCTTTAGCTTTATGCTATCAGTAAAAAAACCTGTAACAAAATCAGAAATTTTAGCAAAAGTATGGCATCATCAAAAAGAACTGGATACTCACACATTACAATCTTTAATATATAGACTAAGAAACAAAATTGAGAGTAATCCAAAAAACCCCAAGTTTTTAGTAACTGTTGGAGAAAAATATTTTTTGGATTACTCCGCTATGTTTCAATGATGATTTCAATAGGAACATGATCTGATGGTCTGCTCCAGGCTCTAGTTTGTTCGTGTATCTTCACAGTAAAAATCCTTTTTGTTAAATTTTTAGAACATAATATATGGTCTAATCTACGCCCCTTGTTATTTTTTGTATAGTCTGGTGAGCGATAACTCCACCATGTAAAAATATTAGAGGGTGGATTAATTTTCTCTCTCACTATATCTGTCCATGAACCCAAATTCATAAAATTTAAAAGCTTTTTCCTCTCTACCTCAGTGTGACTTACAGTATGTATGAGTTGCTTGTGAGACCAAACATCATCCTCTAGCGGAGCAACATTAAAATCTCCGCATAATAATAAATTTTTCTTTCTGTTTTTGTAAACCTCAACTAATTCATCTAAAAAATATATTTTGTGCTTAAATTTTGGGTTGCTTTGTACATTTGGTTCATCTCCCCCCGCTGGAACATATAAATTATGGACTTCAATTCCGTTTATGGTTGCGCTAATGTGTCTTGAATCTTGTTTTTTACAAAAAGAATATTTTTCCTCGTTTTTAATTTGTAATTTTGAAATGATACAAACTCCATTATGTGACTTCATTCCGTTTATTGCAAAAAATCTAAACCCCATTTGTTCAAAAGGCTTTAGAGGGAAACTACTATTCTCAACTTTTGTCTCCTGTAAACAGATTACATCTGGATTGACATTTTCCACTAACCTTTTTATGTGTTCTATCCTTGTTCTAACTGAATTTACATTCCAGGAGATTAGTTTCATTTTAAAAATTTTTCTATAAAAATTTTCTTTGTGGGATCGATAACTTTGAAAATTTTGTTGTTTAGGGGCGGATTGATTATTAAATTTTCAAGAGTTACACTCGTAACATTTCCATTCGGAGTATACAAGACCCACTTTTTAAGTTGGAACGGATTTTGTTCGAAGACTAATTTCACTCGTTCCAAATTTTTTTTAAGTTTACTTACAATTTGAATTGTATAAGCGTTCTCTTTTTTCTGAAAATCTACGATTTCAAATTTGTCGGACGTAATATTTTCAGTTAAAAAAAAATTAAGTGGAGTCTCACTTACAGAATAAGTACTAACATTCTTAAGTTTTTTATTATACATTGTGATTTTTGTACCATCGCAAACTATTAAAACATTGCTAGGAGGCCTATATTCAATTCGAAATTTTGAGGGTTTATTAAGATAAATAATTCCTTCAACAATATCTCCTCTAGTATCAATCTGAATAAACTCTGAGGTTAACGTATTGAGATTATTTAAAAAGTTTATTATTTTTTTTACATCAGAAGATTGATTTTGAAATGCTGTCGAAAAAAGTAGAACAAAAACAATTCCTACCAACTTACCTATCTTTTCCAACAAGGACCTCCCTTCTTCCAACATGATTTGCAGGACTAACGATTCCATCACCCTCCATCTTTTCAATAATCCTTGCCGCTCTATTATATCCAATTTGTAAATGTCTTTGAATAAAACTTGTAGAAGCTTTTTTTTCTCTACAAACAATAGAAACGGCTTGATTATAAAGTTCATCGTTACTTTCAAGGTCTAAACCCAGATTTGAGGTTTGATCAGTATCGTCTCGCGTCACAGTCTCAAGATATTCTGGCTCACCCTGACTTTTAAGATGTTTAACAACTGATTCGACTTCATGTGTTTTAACGAATGGACCGTGAACTCTTAGTAATTTCTTCCCTATCATCGTAATGAGTAAGTCTCCTTTACCTAGTAGTTGCTCTCCACCTTGTTCGCCAAGTATAGTTCTGCTGTCAATTTTTGATGTTACCTGATAACTTATCCTCGAAGGAAAATTTGACTTTATAGTACCAGTAATAACATCAACTGAGGGTCTTTGTGTTGCCACGATTAGATGAATTCCTGCTGCTCTTGCCATTTGAGACAATCGTTGGATTGCAGCTTCGATTTCGCGGCCAGAAGTAATCATTAAATCCGCTAATTCGTCGACAATTAAAACTATTTTTGGAAATACCTTTAATTCAATTTGTGTATTCTCAAAAAGTGGTCTCCCAGTTTCTTGATCAAAACCCACCTGAATTTCCTTCTCGATAACCTCACCTTTTTCTAAAGCATCTTTCACTCTAACATTATAAGACTCAATATCTCTTACACCTAGTTGGGACATTAACTGATATCTATTCTCCATTTCTTTAACTGCCCATTTAAGTGCAACAATGGCTTTCTTGGGATCTGTTACTACCTCAGTTAGTAAGTGGGGTATATCTTGGTAAATGGATAATTCAAGCATTTTGGGATCGATCATAATAAACCTACAGTCTTCTGGACTTAAACTGTATAGCATAGATAATATCATGGCATTTATACCTACCGATTTTCCTGAACCTGTGGTGCCAGCTACTAATAAATGAGGCATTGTTGCTAAATCAACAATAACTGGTTTACCAAGAATGCTTTTTCCAAGAACAAGCGGTAAAGCGTAACTCGAATTTCTATACTCATCACTATCGATTAATTCGCGAAGGAAAACAGTTTCAATTTCTTTATTGGGAATCTCAATTCCAATTGCGTCTCTACCAGGGATAGCAGAAATTCTTGATGAAATTGAACTCATAGATCTTGCTATGTCCTCGGAAAGACTTATTACAGTAGAGGTTTTAGTGCCAGGTGCGGGTTTTAGCTCAAATAGAGTTACAATGGGACCATGTTTAACAGAGATAATTTCACCTTTAATATTGAAATCCTCCAACACACTTTCTAACATAATCTTTTGACTTCTTGAGTATTCAAGATTAGCTCTCTCAATATCTCTTGTATCTATTCCTCCCTCAAGAAGCTCTACTTTCGGGTAGTTGTAGTCACTATTGTTAAGGTTAGAGTGGGTCACTCTATTTTTTCTTGTTATGGATGCTTTATCTTTTTTAGTAAATTTTTTCCTTTTTAAAAAACCTAACTTCGTAAACCATTTTTTTTTCCCAAATAAAAGCAAAACAAACTTGAAAAGAGGTGTGAAAATTATTGATGAGAGATGTAAGTAATTTCTTAACCTAAAGCCCAGTGTAAAATAAGCCGAAATTATCAAAATGCCATAAGCAAGTATATCCATATAATTTGTTAAAAAGGTATGAAATTTTGAGTTATCTTGTATGATTTTTAGGTATTGTTTGATACCAACCCCAACAAATCCATTAAATGACTGGGGAAAAATTTGTAAATCTGCATCTGTTCCAAGTGCATAACAAAACGACATGGAAATTATTGTTATCGGTAAGAAAAAAAAATTAAGCCAGGTAATCTTCGTATCTAGTAAAAGTATTCTTATTGACCAAAAAAAAAATGTTAAAGGTAAGAAATAAACTACGATTCCAAAAGTCTTTAACAAAACATCCGATAAATATGATCCCAAAATACCTAGAATATTTTGGCTTTCGGAAACGCCTGAATTATATACAAAAAATGAATTGTCATTTTCGCTATGTGTTATAAAAGCTAAAAGAAAGATTAAAGAAAGAACTAAATAAATTGATCCAGAAAGAATACTTAAAAATTTAGATTTATTTGACATTGCCATTACAAGTTTTACTTTTATATATAATACACACCAAATGAAAAAAATTAATGAAAAAATTAAACATCAATATGATGTTATTATTGTAGGAGCAGGTTTCATTGGTTTAACACTTAGTTTGATGTTATCAAAAATAGGTCTTAGAGTTGGCTTGCTTGAAAAAAGAAACTCATATATCACCAATGATATGAGAACAACTGCAATTTCCCAAGGTACAAAAAGGATATTTGATGACTTAGGTATTTGGAAATTTATTAAAAGTTTTGTTCAGCCAATTAATAATATAATTATTTCAGAATCTGATAATAGAGACTATATGAATTTTAACCCAAAAACTTTGGGTGAAGGTAAATTAGGATTTATCATTGAAAATATTTTTTTTAGAAAAATTTTATTTGAAACAGTTAAAAGAGATAAAAATATCAGTATTTACTTTGACTCTGAGGTTACAAACATCTTACATTTTGAGGATGAGAATGAAGTAATAGTCCATACGGCAAAATGTAATATGAAATGCCATTTACTTGTTGGTGCAGATGGAAGATTTTCAAGGGTAAGAGATATTCTTAATCTAAAATATTATTACAAAAATTATAATCAAAATGCTTATATATTTTATCTTGAACATGCGAAATGTCATGATGGTATTGCCCTAGAAAGATTTTTTCCTGAGGGGCCATTGGCAATTCTTCCAATGAGAAAAGAAAAAAAAAACTCTTTTAAATCCTCAGTTGTTTGGACCATTGACAAAGAATTAGGAGATTTTACAAAAATAAAGAAGTCAGAATTTAAGTATGAGTTCTCCCAGAGATACCAAAACTTTTTTGGCAAAGTTATAAGTCTTACCCAACCATTTATATATCCCCTTAATTTGATTTACGCGTATGACACTTACTATAAAAATTCGGTTTTAATAGGAGACGCCGCACAAGGAATACACCCAATTGCTGGTCAGGGATTCAACCTTGGAATACGAGATTGTTATTCTCTCAAGAAAAACTTGAGTAGTGCAAAATTGTCAGGTGTGCCGATTTCAGATAAAATAAATTTGCAAAAATTTGAAATGAGTCGTTTTTTCGATAAAAAACTTTTTATTAACGCAACGGATATTTTAAATACGATCTTTTCAAATAATAATAGTTTTGTCAGAGGGGTTAGAAAATTTGGAATCTTTTCCATAAATCGGTCGAGTATATTAAAAAATGAGCTTATGAAAAATGCTATGGGGTTGAGGACTTCTGAAATTCTAAGCCAATTTGTGTAATATACTCCCAGCTAAATATTCCAGTATTGTGATTATCGTCAAATATCAATCTAATTGCATAATTACCGACCTTTTCGATCTTGAGACACTTCACTTTTGAAAAAAGATTTTCGCTTATGTTTTTTCTGTATTTATTCTCTGCTGATGGACTTTTAAATCTCAAATAAGACGTGGTCAATATTAGGTATTCACCGCGATCATATTCAAATAATACTTTATCTTTCTCTTTAACTAATTTGATTCTATTAGGTATCAGAATTTTCATTGTCTACTAGCAGTATGGGTATGCCGTTCTCAATTTTGTATGAGTTTTTTTTATCTTTGGTTATTAACCTATTAGACCTTTTGTCAAAAGTCAGTTTGCCGCCTGTTCTCGGGCACTGTATGAAGTTTAGTATATCTTCATCAAAACTATTATTACTCATTTATGAAAATGACCTGTTTTCTGTTCCTCTGTTGTCGTTTATACTCATATCTAAAAGGGAATTCAACACACGAAGCCTGTCCTCTAGATTTTTTGCCTCTAATAATGCTTGTTTTTCTATGTTAGAGAAAGGACATCCCATCGATATTGAATTAACAAGATCTTCATCACTAGATGCCTCTATTTGTTGCCAGTCAGCGGTTACATCAAGTTTTTTTAAATAAATCTTTAGTTTTTCTTCAAACATAATCCTATCGGTAGGTTTTGTAGAACTTAAACTATTTAAATCATCTTTAAACATATTCCAATTAACTTTAGCTCTCCTAAAGCCATTTAACAGGTCTAATTCTTTATTAATTTCAAATCTTGAGAGTCCTTTAAGAACGATTTCGTACCTATTATCGTTTGTTTGGTTAAAAGCAACAATGATTCCGGCGCAACCAATTTTGTATATTTTCGGGCTGGATTTGTCTTTGTGACTATCTAACTTTTCACAGGGCTGAATCATGCCGACCAATCTGTCTGAACTTAGTGCACAATCAAACATATGAAGGTATCTATTTTCGAATAAATTAAGTGGTAACTTACATTTTGGTAAGAGTAGTACATTGTTAAGTGGGAACAAAGGAATTACCTTAGGTAAATCACTTTGTTTTTTTTCAAATCTATATGTTGTCATAAACTTCTCTATTTATATATGTTTATTTTTTCAAATAAATAAAGAAAATTTTATTCTTTATGAAAATCATGTATTTTTAAACGAAATTAGTGTAATGTTGTAAATTAAATTGCGGGCGTGGCTCAGTGGTAGAGCATTTCGTTGCCAACGAAAGGGTCGGCGGTTCGAATCCGCTCGCCCGCTCCATGTTTATTTATATATGTTAGCTTACAAAGAACTAAAAAACATATTTCACAAGCAATCAATAATTTCTGACATTGATTCAATCTTGCAATGGGATCTTTCTACTTTTATGCCAGTTAAATCAAGAAAAGAAAGATCTAAGCAGCTATGTTTTCTTAATGATTTAAAACACAGTATTTTCTCATCAAACAAAGTAAAAAAGCTATTTGAAAAGGCTTTAAAAGAAAAACTTGATTCACAAAATGGTGCTAATTTTAGAGAGATGGTAAGAGAATACGAATATTTTAACGCATTTTCTTCTAAATTTATTGAAAAAAAAAACTAAATTAGTTTCTATTTGCGAGGGGAAATGGAGAGAGGCAAGGGAAAAACAGAATTTTAAGATTGTTAGGGATGATTTGACAAAACTAATTGATGTCATAAAGGAAGAAGGAAAAATCCTTTCAGATAAATTTAATTGTCCAAATTATGACGCTTTAATGAAGCATTATAATTTTGCATTCAATACTGACGAACTAACTTATATCTTTGATGATTTGGAAAACTTTATCAATGAAATTTATCCAAGAATTCTAAATAGGCAAGAAAGAGATCATTTTTCTCAGGAATTACCTCAATTAACAGAGGAGCAGCAATTTGAAATTTCAAAGTATTTTATGAAAAAAATTGGGTTTAAATTCCAAAATGGGAGAATCGATAAAAGCTTGCATCCATTTTGTGGTGGTGGAACTGATGATGTTAGGATAACAACAAGGATGAACAAGAATAACCCATTTTCTTCTTTTGAGGCTGTTATGCACGAAACAGGTCATGGATTATACGAACAGGGTTTACCCGTTAGATGGAGAAACCAACCACTCGGGAAATCTGGAGATATGGCAATACACGAAAGCCAGTCACTGTTTATTGAGACGCAAATTATGAAATCAAAACCATTTTTGGATTACTTTTCAGCAGTTCTCATGAAAAAATTCAAAATTTCACCTGAGCACGTCTCAGCTGAAGGTCTTTACAGGCATTTTAATAAGGTAAAAAAAAGTTTTATTAGAGTAGATGCTGACGAAGTTACCTATCCTTTACACATTTTACTGAGATTTAATCTTGAAAAAAGGATTATTCAAAATGAATTTAAAATTAAAGATTTACCAGAAATCTGGAATGTTAATTTCGAAAAGATATTTGGATTTAAGGTAGATAACGATAATGATGGTTGCCTTCAAGATATTCATTGGTATGCAGGACTATTTGGATATTTCCCCACATATACTTTAGGTGCAATTATTTCATCTCAATTAAAGTGGGCAATAAATAGACAGTTTAAGGATTATGATAAATGTTTGAAAAATGGGGATTTCAACTCAATAATAAATTGGTTAAGAAAGTATATTCATTCCAAGGGGAGACAGGTTTCAACAAAAGAATTAGTTAAAAAAGCTACGGGTGAAAATATCAAATCACTCTTTTTTAAAGATTATATTGCTGATAAATACGTAAATTAATTTTGGATGCAGCATTAGTTGTCGCTTAAATAGTTAAGAATAAGCTTGATTAAAATTAATAATTTTTTAAAACTGTAACAATTATGTTATTTGCCAAACATTTTTTAAATGCAAAAAATTAAGATTCCATATTTATTGAGACTAATATTATTTGCGTTAATGATGTCTTTTCTTACAAGCTCTACTGTTTCTGGGGTTACAGTTTTACTAAACATAGATGATAATCAAGAATTTTTGAAAATATGGGTCAGCTCTATTCTAAATTCGTGGCCTTTAGTCTTCTTCTTGATTATTATATTCGTGCCAATTTTAAATAAGGTTTTAAATTTTTTTTTCATTATAAAAGAAAATAAATGAATTTAAGCAAATACTCTCAGATTTTACTGGTCAAAAATGTTAGATCTTGGTGTTTTTTTGATTTTGGCCTGTCAAGTTATCCAACTTTAATACTTACTTTTTTTTATGGTGCCTATTACGCAAATAATATTGCAAAAAACGTAATTGTTGGAACCACCTTATGGGGATACACCATTTCTTTGGCTAGCCTAATTAGCTTTTTCCTCTTTACATTTGTTTTAATCTATATGCGAAACTATTATAGAGTAATTGGTTCAAAATTATTTTTCTTATTTCTTATTCTAATAATGGTTTCGACAGCTTGCCTGGCTTTTTTTAATAGAGGAATCAACCAGTATTACCCGTTAATTTTTATATTAATTTCTTTTATATCTTTCGAGGTATTAAATTTATTTTATAATATTTCTCTCAGGAAAATATGCAAAAGTAATCAAGAAGGCTTCTTATCTAATATTGGGTGGGCTTTTGGATATTTAGGAGGTTTGCTATCCTTAATGATAGCAATATTATTCTTGAGCTTTACAGAAAAAAGCAATTTTAAGATATTAGGTTTTGTAGGTTATGATTTAATAGGACCATTTGTAGCGATCTGGGTTTGTGTTTTTTGCGTATCTCACTTTAGAAATTTCAGGCTTGAGTTTTTTCCTATTCCAAGTTTTGTTTCATTATATGATAGCTTATGTCAAAAAAAAATTAGGTATTTTCTAGTTAGTTATTTTTTTTTTAATAATGGCATTGTTTGTATATTTGCTTTCGCAAGTATGTTTGCGTCATTTTTATATAACTTTTCTGAGGCAGAGATTTTATTTCTTGGAATCTTTATAAATTTAACTGGTATATTTGGCTGCATTCTTTTTGCCATTTTTGAGAATCGAATAGGCACAGAAAAATGTATTCTTTTGAGTATTACCGGTCTTTTTCTTCTAACTATTATACTTCTATCTGTGACTCACAAGCATATCTTTTGGATTACTGCATTATCTATTGGATTTTTTATTGGGCCAATTCAGGCTTGTAGTAGAAGTTTGTTAGCTAGGAAATTACCATTATCTAATCAAATTGGAGCTTTCTCACTTTTTTCCATGTTTGGAAATATATGCGCAATTTTAGGACCATTTTTGGTTGGATATATGGTGAATTTGTTTGATTCCATAAGAATTGGTCTGGTTATAATTCCATTCTTTTTCTTCTTTTCAATGATTCCTTTTCTTAAAAAAAACTAGTGTTTAAAATGCCTTTTCCCTGTAAATATCATTGAAATATTCAATTCATTAGCTTTTGAAATCACTGACCTATCATTGATAGAACCTCCTGGTTGAATAATCGAAACTATTTTATTATGTTTGCATAGCGAAATAATATCCGGGAAAGGAAAAAACCCATCTGATGCTAAGACGGCATTTACGGGGGATGCAATTTTATTGATAGCTTGCTTCGCAGATTCAATTCTACTTGTTTCTCCAACACCAATGCCAAGTGTCGTATAGTTATTTACAATTACGATTGCGTTCGAGTTGACATACTTAGAAATAGTTAAGGCAAAAACAAGGTCTTTTATGTTTTTTGCGCTAGGTTTTTTTTTTGTAACGCAATTAGATATTTCTTTATTAGTAATTTTTTTGTCAAATTCTTGAATGAGGAAAAAATTTTTAGTGGATCTAATATTAAATTTTAACATACTTTTTTTTGGTTTAAGCTTAATTATTATAAGATTTTTTTTGGCATCCTTTAAAAATTTTAATGCCTCATTGTCAAAATCTGGTGCGATAACTGCTTCAATAAAAAATTTAGATAATTCTTGTGCGGTTTTTTTCTCAAGCTTTTTATTAAATGCTACTATTCCTCCGAATGAGCTTATCTTGTCACTATTAAATGCAAATTTGAATGCATCAACTTGCAACTTTTTTAATGATACGCCACACGGATTTCCATGTTTAATTATAGCGCATGCCGTTTCTTTAAATTCACATACTAAATTAAATGCGATGTCTAGATCAAGAATATTGTTATATGACAGTTCTTTCCCAGATAGATGTCTGTAAGGATTTTTTCCTTGCGTATATAGAGCGGCTTTCTGGTGAGGATTCTCGCCATACCTTAAATCTTTAATTTTTTTTAATGGTAGAGAGGTTAATGATTTAATATCTAATTTAGCTTGTAACCAGTTAGCAATAATTGCATCATAATAAGTAGTCAACTTAAAAGCCTCCGCTGCAAGGTTTCTTCTGTATTCAAAGTCAAAGTTATTATTAAAATTAATACCTTTTTTTATGAAATCTTTATATTGGTTGGGATTGGTAAGGACTATCACACTCTCAAAGTTTTTTGCTGCAGATCTTATCATTGCGGGTCCACCTACATCAATATTTTCAATTGATTCTTTAAAATGATTTTTTTTTATTGAATTTTCAAATGGGTAAAGATTCACAACAACGAGATCAAAAAATTTAAAATTATATTTTTCTAGTTGTTGAGTGTGGACCTTGTTATTCTTCATAGCAAGCAAGCCAGCAAAAATTGACGGATGAAGTGTTTTGATCCTTCCATCCATGATTTCAGGAAAATTTGTATAATCTGATAAATTAATAAGGTTAATTTTATTTTTGTAATCCCTTAATCTACTGTACGTACCTCCGGTTGCATAAACATTAACTTTGTAGTTTTGAAAATAGTTAACTAACTTTGATAGTTGACTTTTATCAGATACAGAAACTATTGCATTTTTAACTGTTACCATACTATTCTTCCAGTTGTTTAAATTCAGGTAATAAACTACGAAAGGAGGAAATTATTTTAGATTCTTCACCTTTTTTGTAATTATTCAGAAAATCATTAAGTTTGCTTAAATTGAGAGGATGAACGATCGAGCTAGTAAATACGATTGATTGGTTATTGGTTTTTAAGATACTCTCATCTTTATAAAAAAGTTCCTCATGGAGTTTTTCCCCTTTTCTAAGTTTTGTATATTTGATTTTGATTTTATTACTATTTGCTTCTCCTGAGAGTCTTATCATCTTGTTTGCTAAATCTAATATTTTTACAGGTTTGCCCATCTCAAGGATATTTATTGCACCTGATTTTTGCCTTTCTGTAGATGCTATAATTACCAATTCAACAGCTTCTCGAATCGTCATGAAGTACCTTGTAATATCAGGATGAGTAATAGTAATTGGTCCTCCTTCCTGTATTTGTTGTTCAAATAGAGGAACAACGGATCCGGTTGAGCCAATTACATTACCGAAACGCACAATCTTAAATACTGTTTGGGAATTATGGCTCAGAAACTGTAAGTATTTTTCACATAACCTCTTTGTAGCTCCCATAAAATTTGTAGGGTTGACAGCTTTGTCAGTCGAAATAAAAACCAAACTTTGTACTTTAAAACGCCGGCATACATCCATCACGTTAATAGTACCAAAAAAATTTGTCTTTATACCTTCTAGAGGATCCTCTTCAACAAATGTTATATGCTTTAGAGCAGCTGAATGGAATACAATGTCAGGGATTTCTTCGCTTACAACCTTGAACAATTTTTTTTTATCCCTGATATCTCCAATTATAGATACAGCAATCTCTGATTCTAGATTTTTTATAATTTTATAAAGATGATACTCATTATTATCAAACAGAATTAATTTTTTTGGGTTTAAGGCATTTATTTGTTTTGATAGCTCGCTACCTATACTTCCTCCTGCGCCAGTTATAAGTACGACTTTATCATTAAAATATTTAATACCATCTGTCTTATGGACTTTTTGTTTTCGACCTAGAACATCTTCTACCTCTATAGGTTGAGTATCAAACATTGATGAATGTTTTTTAAAGTCTGTAATTTTAGGGATTTCTCCAATAGCTAGCCCGTTTCTTTTTGCAAATATAAAGAGCAACTCAACTTTTTCCTCAGATAAGGAGTGATCAGCAATTATAATTCTTTGAACAGATAACTTCTTTTTATTAATTAATCTTTCTATTTTTTCAAGATTATTAATGCTACCTATGATTTTTATTCCGTGTATTCGACCTCCCTCTGATTTATCCTTAGATCCCAAAATTCCTGATAATTTGTATGGTGAATCGTTTTCTCTTTTTATTGCTCTTATAAATAATTCACATGAATTTCCTTCTCCCACGACCACGATTGGGATTTTTGATCCAACAGAGTATTTTTCGTTGAAAATATTATCTTTTAAAAGCCTGTATAAAATTCTCGGTCCAGACACATTAAAGATTGACACTAAAAATAAAAGTATAGGAAAAGATCTTGGTATATTATCAAGTCTTATAGATAAAAAAAGTATTGTTAATATAATCAGGGTTGAAAAGACTAAGCCCTTCAGGATTGATAGGATTTCATTCATAGAAGCGTATCTCCAGATACCTTGATATAGCCCGAATCTGTAAAGGAAAGTAATTGTTAAAAAAGAAAAGCAAAGTGAATATGGGTATAAATATTGAACTAATTGAAAACTTTGCTCCTCTAATCTAAGCCATAAAGCTATAAAAAATGATAAGCTAAGGACAATTAGATCATGAAAAAGTGTAAAAAAAACTTTTCTATTTATTTGCATTAGTATTCTTTTTTTGACTTCCCAACCATATTAAAAGATAGATAACCATTAAAACTGAGACAATTATACAAAAAAATGGAGAATTAAAATAATTTAGTGATGGAATAATTAAAAGAATATTAATAAAGATTATTTTATTTAGTACTAATGCATGAGAAAAACCGTTCCTTACCTTTTTTTGGTAAAAATGTTGACTGTGTGCTGAAAAAATATTCTGCTTGTCTACGAATCGCCTGAGTAATGTCAAGGTGGTATCAAAAAGGTAATACAAAATTAGGATAAATAGTGAGATAAAATTCTTATGTTCTAAAAATGTTATAATGATGATGCCACCAATAAAAAAACCTATGGAGATTGATCCAGAATCTCCAAGAAATATTTTAGCCGGAGGTTTGTTGTAATATAAAAAACCTAAATATATCGCAAAAACTATAATTCCCACGTGAGAAAAATTCTCATTTATTTGTCCGAGGGTTGAAAGACATATCAATCCAATATTAAATGTTAAAACTTGACTGGCTGTTAAGCCGTCAATACCGTCCATAAAATTGAATAAATTCAAGATCCACATCCAAAAAACAAAGATAATTATTCTTATAAAATTTTTATAAAATTCATAATTCATAATCCAAGATAAACTGTTATAAGTTGAGGAACAAAAAAGATTAATTTTGCTATTTAGCAAATAAGTACCTAGAGAAATAATTAATATTTGAAAAAGTAATTTTTTTAAGAAAGAAATGGAGTACAAATCATCAATAAAGGAGAAAATTGACAAGACCAACATTAAAATAGTTATTTCTTTAAATAAATTAATTTGAATTATACCTTGTGTCATATAAAAAAAAATTGATCCACATATATATAAAGTTAAGATGAGACCTGCTCCCTTTGGCGTTGGATATATGTGATTACTTCTTTTATTTGGAATATCAAAAATTTTATAATGCATTAATATAATGATTAATAACTTAATAGACAAACAAGCAAAAAAAACTAAGAAAATTGGGAAAAAAATGTTAAAAAAAAGATCCATTGTTCAACTTATGTATTTTGTGAATGAATAAAAAAATTAAAATTGGTGTTATAGGTTTGGGTTATGTTGGTTTTCCATTAGCAATTAAACTATCAATGAATTTTAGTGTTGTAGGTTTTGATGTCAATTCTAAAAGAATTTCAGAGATTAAAAAAGGCACAGATAGAACGAATGAAGTGGGTTCTAAAGAAATTCTAAAAAGATTAAAAAAAAATCTTAAAGTTTCTCACGATTCCAAAATTCTTAACGAGGTTAATCTTTTTATAGTAACAGTACCTACGCCAGTAAAGAAAGATAATTCTCCAGATTTACAACCCCTTAAGGAGTCTTGTGTAACAGTTTCTCATTTTCTAAAGAAAGGTCATATAGTTGTTTTTGAAAGCACTGTGTATCCAGGCGTAACCGAAGAATATTGCGGACGAATTCTAGAAAAAGGATCAAAGCTTTCAATGAATTACGATTTTTACCTAGCTTATTCCCCAGAAAGAATAAATCCTGGTGATAGAATTCACACTGTAAATAAAATTACAAAAGTAATTTCTTCAAATAATAAAAGAGCATTAGGAACATTGAAAGAAATCTACTCCAAATTAACAAACGGAAGAATATTTATTGCTAAAAGCATTAAAGTTGCCGAGGCAGCAAAAGTTATAGAAAATTCTCAAAGAGATATCAACATTGCTTTTATTAATGAGATTACTAAGATCTCTCAGAAGCTAAATATTAGCATCTACGACGTACTTGATGCTTCTAGAACCAAATGGAACTTTCTTCCTTTTTATCCTGGTTTAGTTGGTGGGCACTGTATCGGGGTTGATCCATATTATATTTCTTACAAGGCAAAAGAACTCGGCATAAAACCCGAAGTTATATTGTCGGGTCGCAAGACTAATGATCAGATGAGTGAATTTATAGCAATGGAGATAAACAATAGGATTGACAGGAGATCAAAAATATTGGTATTAGGAGTTACATTTAAAGAAAATGTTCCAGACATTCGTAATTCAAAAATTTTTGACCTCATACATTATTTTGTTGATTTTGGTCATTCTGTAAAAGTCTGTGATCCAATGCTAAAAGAAATTAATATTGATTATCCGGTATTTAATAATTTAGAAGATATAAAAGATAGAGATTTTGATGTTTTGGTAATGGCTGTTAATCACAAATCTTTCAAAAAAATATTTCCGAAGAAAATATCAAAGTATCTAAAAAGTAATGCTTTTATTGCTGACATAAAAGGTATGTGGAGAAATAGAAAGCATAATTTTAGATACTGGTCATTGTAATAATCTAAACAACCACTTAATTTTTTTATCTGGAAGAACTTTATTTCGGAGCAATATATGGGAGTTTCTAATTATTCGATTCTTTTTTCCTAAATAAATACTTTCACCTAAACTTATAATTGGATCTGAGCAAATAAATTCCCATCCCTGACCATCTTTGAGTTTTAAGATTACTTTTTTCTTACTTGCAGTTATGCTTGTTTCTACATCTGGATGAATGTGAAATCTAATATAAAATTCTTTTGGTATAGCCTTAAAATTTTTTGTAACCCTCGAAATCAAATCATGACCTTTTATTATCTTTTCATGACAGTCAATATAAATTTTACGATTATGCACCAACCCAAAAATTTTTTTATAACCATCGTGTGCCGATTCAATTAAGTAAGATTTACCATCGGAAATTTTTTTTGACCAAACTTTTGCAACCCTACTACTTCTTTGTTTACCAAAAAAGATATCTGATGAATTAACATTATCAATCATTAAAGTGCTATGCGCTGCCGTAGATCGCATTGCTTCTGACCACTTTTTGTTCTGAATGTACGGTGAACCACTATTCACAACTAACATATTTTTTCCGAATGATAATTCAAATGACAAAGATCCAGCATAAGTATTTTCTAAAACAGGATTTCCTGCGTCCATCAGAAAAGAAACTTTGCTTTCCTTTATTTTGTGAATACCAGTAAAACTTGAGCTTTCAGAAATTTTTAGTTTAGAGTTTGCACGCACAAGAATTTGATCAGTAATAATTTTATCAATAGGTTTTGAGTCATTAAAAGTAGCCAAAGATCCATCACCGTGACGGTATGATTTTAGTATTGAGGCCATTTTATCGATAGTAACATTAAGCTTCTTAGGAGAGTTTATATTTGCTCTTGATAAGAAATATTTTATATCAATAAGATTTTTTAAAAACTCTAAATGTTTGCTTGGTGATTTCAAAAAATGGGAGCCATCAGATAAAACTTGTTTATTAATTTCCTTTGATAACAGAAGAATTCCATAGTCTAAATTTTTTTTTAACTTTTTAAAACTTATTGAACCTAAGATAATTCCTTTAATTGCAAAGATCCGATTAAAACCGGACACATCTTTTAACTTATACCTCACCAAATGGGTGGCTTGGATACAAAGATTGATAATTAGTTTTTTTTGGAAATTTTCATTTGCACTAGAACAAAAAAAATTATAATTACCTAGTAAAAAACATATTCTTTTTGCTAAAATATCACTTCGCCATATTAATTTTGACCAGTTTGAAAAAGAATGAATCCAGGTTAGAATACATCTCCTTAAAAACTTTCTTGCTTGATTTGAACCTACCGCTCTCAAATCTTTCGTCCAATCAAAACTGTGTAATTCTTCCAACCAAACATTTGAAGTACTTTTATTCTTCCACAAATTGTCATTAATAAAGACTGTTTCTCCAAATATAGTTAAGTAACCTCGAAGAATTTTATAACCTTCGTCTGAATTTCCAGACCATGGATCGTTGATAATTATTTCAAGATTTTCCGCTGTGCTCTTGTTTAAAAAAAAATTTCGAAACGGCAACCATATTATAAAAGGATAAATATTAGAAATAAGATTATACAAAAATATTTTTTTCACTATTTGTACTTTTGAAGACATGAAATATAAAACCCGTCAAGTCCACCTTCGTTCCTGTAATTTGTTGGTAAGGTCATTATATCCCCATTCTTGTAATGAAGATCGAATTTTTTAGAAAAAATTTTTTTTAAACAAATTCTTCTAAAATTCCTATTTCTTTTTAAAAAATTTTCTATTTGATTTTCTCCTTCTTCGAATATTAGTGAACAAACGCTATAAATCAGAAATCCATTCTTTTTAATTAACTTTGATGCTTTTCTGAGTGCAGTTTTTTGATTAATTACAAGATCTCTAATAGACTTTTGAAATATCAATATTTCTGGTTTCCTACCAACAATACCTGAGGAACTACATGAAACATCAAGTAAACAGCAATCGAAATTATTTTTAGATTTAAATTTGTCAATATCACTTTGATAGATTCTGCATTGATAATTAACTCTTTGTAAGTTTTTTTCTAGTATTGCAACGCGATTCTTAGATTTTTCTAATGCTGTAACATTAAAACCAGCATCCAGGAGTTGAATTGTTTTTCCGCCAGGTGAGGAACCTATTTCCAAAACTGAAATATTATTAGATTCATAAAAAATTTTTTCTATAATCTTAACTGGTATGGAGGCGGCAGCATTTTGAACCCACCAATCACCTGTTTCATATCCTTTTAGATTTTCAATTTTTTCGGTTTTATTCAACCTTAAAACATTGTCAAAAATTATTTCTCCTCCTAAATCTTTTTGCCATTTTTCCTTAATCAAGGATTTCTTTTTTATATGAATATCCGTTTTTGGAATATTTGTTATTGCCTCAGATATATTCTTAACAATATCATGATTTAAACTTTTCTCCCAACCGAACTTAATCCAGCTTGGCAAATTTTTTAATGTATTAGTTTCCTTCAGAAGATTTGGTTTGTTTCTACAAATATTTCTCAAAATACCATTTACTAGTTTCTCATACCCAAATCTAATTTCTTTTACTAATTCAACGTATCCATTTACTACAGAATGGTCAGCCACATTTAAAAAAACAATCTGAGTTGTGGCCAGTCTTAGCGTATTCTTGATGACATATTGTTTAGAATTAAGTGGTTTTTTTAAAAATCTTTCAATTATGGCTTCTATTTCTCCATTTCTTCTTAGCATCGTTAATATAGTCATATTAACAAGAGATTTCTCTTTAATTGAAAGATTGAGGTAGGACGGGCAGTTTTCTAATATTTCACTAAAACGTTGAAATTTGTAGATTTTCTCTGTAATTAGCAAGCAAACTTTGCGTAATTTTTTGCTCATAATATTTTTATTGACCTTAAAGCAATTATAAACTAAATAATATCATAATGAGTCAAAAAAAAATTTCTAAGCAAAAAAGCATTAAAAAGAAAAAAAATGAACTTGGAGGACCCAAGGGTTTAGAACCCACTAGATATGGCGATTGGGAAAGAAAAGGAATTTGTTACGATTTTTAGCTTAAACTATTTTCTTGAATTAACTAGATCAGATACAACTGCGGGGTTATTTAAGGTTGAAATATCACCAATTTGATCTTCCTCTCTACAAGCAATTTTTCTTAAGATACGCCTCATTATCTTTCCTGATCTTGTTTTAGGTAATTCAGGAGCCCATTGTATTTGATCTGGTGTAGCTATTGGACCTATTTTTTTTCTTACCCAATTTTTTATTTCATTTTTGAGTTCATCAGTATACTCTTCTCCATTCATTAGTGTTACGTACGCATAAATACCCTGGCCCTTTATTTTGTGAGGGAATCCTACTACAGCAGATTCAGAAACTTTCTCATGTAATACTAAAGCACTTTCAACTTCTGCGGTACCAAGTCTATGGCCGGATACATTAATTACATCGTCTACTCTACCAGTAATCCAGTAATAACCATCAGAATCTCTTTTACACCCATCGCCAGTAAAATACTTTCCTTTAAATGTTTTAAAATATGTATCAATAAACCTCTGATGATCTTTGTAAACTGTTCTCATCATACCAGGCCAGGCCTTGGTAATGCACAGATTTCCCTCGCACTCCCCAGTTAATTCATTCCCATCATTGTCAACAATAACTGGTTGTATACCAAAAAAAGGTAATGTGGCCGATCCAGGCTTTGTAGGAGTTGCACTAGCAAATGGTGTGATTAATGATGCACCGGTTTCTGTTTGCCAGTAAGTGTCTACTATTGGGCATCTTGAATCACCAACAACAGAATAATACCATTTCCAGGCTTCAGGATTAATTGGTTCACCAACTGTTCCAATAACTCTAAGACTTTTTCGACTTGATGAGTTCACAAACTTATCACCAAAACCCATTAATGCTCTTATTGCTGTGGGAGCAGTATAAAAAATATTTACACCATGCTTATCAACTATCTCCCAAAATCTAGCAGGAGTTGGATAAGTTGGTACTCCTTCGAAGATTAGTGTCGTTGCGCCATTACACAACGGACCATATACAATATAACTATGTCCAGTAACCCACCCTACATCAGCCGAACACCAGAAAATGTCATCATCTTTCAAATCAAAAACAAGTTTATGAGATAACGATGCATGCAAAAGGTAACCTGCTGTAGTATGCAGAACACCTTTGGGTGTGCCTGTTGATCCAGAAGTATAAAGTATAAAAAGCGGATCTTCAGAGTTTTGCACTGAAATGGGGCTATGTTTTTTTTGGTCTTTGGTAATTTCTTCATACCAGAGATCTTTTTGGGGATCGAAATAACTTGTATTATTAGTTCTTTTAACAACAATAGTTTTTTTGATGAAATCAATATCTTTTATACTTTCTTTTACATTTTGTAAAAGCGGTATTATTTTGCCACCTCTTATTCCTTCATTAGCGGTTATTATGTAGGATGAATCGCAATCTTGAATTCTATTTTTCAGTGATTCAGGAGAAAATCCACCAAATACAACCGAATGTATCGCACCTATTCTTGAACAAGCTAACATTGAAATTGCGGCCTCTGGAATCATTGGTAAATAAATCGTTATACGATCACCTTTCTTTACGCCAATCTCGATCAAGGCATTAGATAGTTGACAAACTTTCTCGTAAAGTTCTTTATATGTTATTTTTAAAACTTCTGATGGATCATCTCCCTCCCAGATTATAGCAACTTTTTCAGGAATCGCCGAAAGATGTCGATCCAGGCAATTAGCAGATGCATTTATTTTTCCATCTTTAAACCAACTTATTTTTGCTCCATCTGTGAAATCGGACTCTCCTACCACTTTTGGCGTTTCAATCCAATCTAATGTTTTTGACTGCTCGAACCAAAATATATTCGGGTTTTCGATGGACAATTTATAAAGTTTCTCGTATTCACTAAAGCTAATGCTTTGATTAGCTAGTATTTTACTAGGTACTGGATATTTTTTTGGAAGATTGTTCATGTTGATGATAATAAAATTTTTTTTTTTTTTTAAAAGACTTTTTTAAAGTTTAGCACCTTGGTTTCCCTAAACAAACCTGCTTTTTTGTATGGGTCGTTTTCAATAAAGTTCTCAATTTCATTTGGAGCATTCAAACTAAGAATTATTATTGATCCGATAGGTGATTTATCTGTATTTAAAATTGGTCCTGCGAGTATCAAATTTTTTTCAAATTTTTTTAAATATGATAGATGATCATCCCTATTTTTTTTCCTGATTTCTTGATGATTTTCTTTGTCATAACTTAAAATAGCAAATGGCATCATATTTTCTCAAATTGAAGAGGTCGTGAAAGAAGTTTGTTAATTATCTTGTCAACCGATTGGCCAGAAAGAAGATCTTTTACTGCACTACAAATAGGCATCTCAATATCGTAATTAGTGGCAAGCTTATTCACAGAGCTACTAGAGTGTAAGCCCTCTGCTAAAAAACTCATGTTATCTATTTTACTTATATTAAGCCCTTGAGCTAGCTTAAAACCTAACTTAAAATTTCTTGATTTTCTTGAATTGCAGGTTAGATTTAAGTCTCCAATTCCTGATAATCCGTAGAACGTTGTAACATTGGCACCCATCTTTTTACCTAAATAAACGATTTCTTGGAGTCCCCTTGTAATGATTGAAGATCGCGCATTCTCCCCAAGGTATTTTCCCTCGGCTACACCACATGCTATCGCAATGACATTTTTTACTGCTCCACCTAACTGAGTTCCTATTATATCATTATTAAAGTATGGCCTAAAGTTCTTAGTAGAAACTATAGAACCAAGCTCTCTAAGGAGTCCGTTGTCTCTAGATGAAAGAACAAAGGCAGTTGGTAAATTTTGTGCAACCTCATGAGCAAAGTTTGGACCACTTAAAATTATATTTTTTGAACTAGGCAACATTTCTAAAACTATTTGGGACATTAACTTGTTGGTTTCAGTTTCTATGCCTTTATTACATATAACAAATATCTTGTTTTTTAACAATTTGGAAATTGAGTCCAGGTTTTCTCTCATTCGCTGCGCGGGCATAGCAAGAAAAATATATTTACATTTGTTTAAATCATCTAGATTATTTTTTAGCTTAATGTCTTTTGGTAAAGTAGTCGATGGCAGGAAAGTCGATTTTCGTGTTTTACTTACTTTTTTAAATTCTTTTTCGGATGTAAAAAATAATTCCACCAAATTATTTCTTGATAAAGCACAGCTAAGAGCCAATCCCCAAGATCCAGTTCCAAGAATACCTAATTTTTTTTTCATAATTTATCTAATCTCCATCTTGGCTTGGGTAAGATTGATAGTTCATCACCTTTCTCACCATGAGCAATTTTCTCAAGACAACAGTAGGCAACCATTGTAGCATTATCAATGCAATATTTAGGCTTTGGAACAATCAGCTCAATGTTTTTTTTTTTACATAAAGATTTAAATTTTTCTTTTAAAAAGTTATTCGAAGCAACACCGCCTGAAAAAATAAATGACTTCCCCTCGGGAAATTTCTTCTTAAAGTAATCAATTGCAAGATTAGATTTTTGAATCAAACAATCACAAACTGCATTTTGAAAATTATTTGCGATTTCAGCTTTTTCCGCAAGATTAAGATCCTTAACCACGGTTCTTCGGATAGCCGTTTTAAGACCAGAAAAAGATAAATCACAATTTTTTTTATTTATTAGAGGTCTGGGAAAATTGAAATCTTTTTCGTTTTTACTGGTTTTTGCTAATTTTTCTATTTCAGGCCCTCCTGGATAACCTAAGCCAAGAATCTTTGCGGTTTTATCAAATGCTTCCCCTAATGCATCATCTAACGTTTCTCCTATGATTTGATACTTATTATATTTTTTTCCAACTACGAATAAAGAGTGACCACCAGATACTAACAAACTTAAAAACGGAAAAGTTAAATTATGCTCCATCTTTGAAATGAGAATATGGGCTTGGAGGTGATTAACTGCATAATAAGGTTTGTTCAATGCAAGTGACAATGATTTGGAATAATTTGAGCCAATTATCAAGCCGCCTAATAGGCCGGGTCCGAGAGTACAAGAAAACGCATCAATATCACTTATTTTTTTTCCACACTGGTTTAATGCACTTCTTGTAATTTCGTCAATATTCTTTAAATGTTCTCTTGCTGCAATTTCTGGAACAACACCACCATAACTAGTATGTTTGGACACTTGAGACAAAACAATTTCACTCACAATCTCTACATTTGAAGATTTTTCTTTTAAGATTGCAACCGCAGTTTCGTCGCAACTAGTTTCAAAACCCATAACTAACATATAATCACACCTTAATTACTAAAGTTATTATAAAAAATATTAAAATAGCAAATTAAATATTATCGTAATATGATTTTATGCAATGTTTAAAAAAATTATTATTGGATCTCGTGCCAGTAATTTAGCTAAAGCACAGGTTAGAATTTTTGAAGAATTACTGAAAAGTAAGCAAAAACACATTGTTTTTAAAAAGAAGTTTATCAGGACGACTGGGGACAAAGTGCTGGACAAAAAACTTTATGAAATTGGTAATAAAAGTTTGTTCACAAAAGAAATTGATGAGGCGCATATAGAAAATCAGATTGATGTTTCCGTTCATTCTCTGAAAGATCTGCAATATAAATTATTTCCAGGTTTGGAGATTGCATGCTATTTGCCAAGAGGGGACTTTAGAGATGGATTTATCTCAAATAATAACGTTACTTTTGATAAGCTAAAAAAAAACGCAATAATTGGAACCTCATCAATTAGACGAGAAATTCAGCTCAGATTGATTAGAAAAGATCTGAGATTTGAATCAATTAGAGGTAATATTGAAACAAGAATTATGAAATTGAAAGATAGAAGATATGATGCAATAATTCTTGCAATGGCCGGAATAAATAGACTGGGTATTAGGATTAATATTTCGCCTTTAAATACGAAAAACATTATCCCATCCGTTGGACAGGGTACAATTGCTGTTATTTGCAAAAAAAAAGACAAAGAACTTCTTTGTACTCTCAGATCAATTTCTGATTCAAAGACTGAGCTAGAATCAAAATGTGAAAGAAGTTTTTTGGAAGGCATTCAAGGTAGTTGTGATATGCCAATTGGTGCTTTGGCACAAGCCAGGTTTGAAAAAATATATTTTAGTTTTTTCGTATCCAACCCATCTACAGGATTTTTAGAAAAAGGAGAAAGAATATTTACTTTCTCTAGTTGCCTAGATCAATCTTATTCTTTAGGCGAAAAAATTAGAATGAATAATAAAAAAAAATGAATAAGATCCTTATAACGAGACCAAGTAAAGATGGGATTATAACCTCAAAAAAGCTTCACAAACTTGGATTTCAGGCAATAATTTGCCCACTAATTATAGTTAACCGATTAAACCATAAACTTGAATCTAATTACGAACCAGATCTTTTAATATTTTCAAGCAAGAATTCTGTAAGATTGTTCTCAAAAACTGGATTTGAAAATAAAGTTGTCTTTTGTGTTGGAGATGGAACTTTTCAGGAGTTATGTACAAAGAATTATAAAAATATTTTTAATGTAGATGGAAATGCGAAAAAAATTTTAGGGAAATTTAGTGAAGATTATGGTAAAAGAAACATGAAGGTGCTTCACCCGTGTGGTACAAATATTAAAAAAGAATTTAAAGATTTTTTTTCTATGCAAGGAAGTGAATATCTACAACTGCCAGTCTACAGTTTGGAAAAGAAAAATGTTAATCCAGATTTGTTTGAAGATTTTTTCAATAATAATGGCAGAACGGTCTTAATCTTCTCTCAGATTACTGCAGAATCATTTATTGAATCACTTTATGAGTTAAATTTGAACCATATATGTGAGTGTATAGATATTTTTGCTATGAGTGAGAGCATTTCAAATTATTTGCAAAAATATAAGTTTAGGAATGTGATAACATCCAATAAACCGAATGAAGATAATCTATTGAACACTTTAAAAGAAAAATTTAAGTAAATTTTTATGCCTAAAGATCCTCAAAAGACAGATTTTATTGAGCTTGATAAAAATGAATTTAAAAAAAAGGGAATTAATCTTAAATATATCTTTATAATTTTTATATCCGTTTTAGCCCTGTTCTTTGGAATATACTACGGACCCAGTTTTTCTAATTTTCTTAAAATTTTTTCAATCAAAGAACCTGAAGAAATAGAAAGACCGAAAGGTATAAATGATTCAGAAATTATTTTAAGCAAAGAATTAGAGCTCTTAAAGTCAAGAAATGAAAAAGCACTCACAAAGGTAGAACCTTTGGAAGAAATAAAAAAAAACATAAATAGTTTAGACAAAAAAGTTGAGTTGCTCTCATCTAAGTATAATGGAATTTCCGAGGATATTAAATCTCTTCAGAACAATGTCCCTATATTAAAGTCTCAAAAAAAGAGTGAATCAGGAATAGAGAATAAGCTTGTTCTTTATACTTTAATTGATAACTTAGAGAGTAGAATAATTTCAGGTAAAGAGTATTTAACTGAACTTGAAGAAATAAAAAATAATTTTTCTGATAACCTAATGCTTGCACAGGCAATTTCTGAGATTGAGGCTTCTGAAGTATTGATTAAACTTAATGAAATTAATTTACTAGATAATTTTGACCTAAATGTAGGCACTAACATTGACTTTTCAGATATATTACCTTCGAATAAATCGCAAAATTTTAAAATAAATTCAATAGAAGATTTGAAGGAATACTTAACTGAGATTTTATCAGGTTTAATAGCTATTAGAAAAATTGATGAGAGTAAAGAGTCAGATCTAGAAAAAAATTTTATAAATCCAGTTTTTATTAAAAAAAAGTTATCTATCGCAAAGAATTACTTTATTGTTGGAAGACTTGAAAACTCCCTCAGAGAGATTAAGAGCATTAATGAACCTACTCCTACTAAAATAAAAGTATTAGAACAATATTTGTCAGAGCTTATAAAATTACAAAAAGTTCTGAGAAAACTCAAGAATAAAATTTTAGAAGATGATACAAATAATTAAAATATTTATATATTTGCTAATATTTATTATTCCAATAGTGTGGTTTTCAAATTATCCTGGTGAGGTAAGGGTGATTTGGAAAGGGTATCTAATCGAAACAAGCTTCTTTGTTCTGGTTCTTTTATTCTTGGTAATTATTTTTTTAACTAGCACTTATTCAAAAGTCTTCTTGCGAATAAAATCATTTCCTAGGCAGTTTACTCTAAAGCAAAAAGAAAAAAAACTTAAACTTACAAGAGTAACTTTAGAAAATTTGTCACTTTCTTGGATTAGCAATGATTTCAAAGCTTTAGATATTGAAGCACGAAAATTGAAGAAATATTCAGGGGATAATACATTCACAACACTGTTACTGGTTCAAAGTGCAATTCAAAGCAAGCAGTTTGATAAGGCGTTAAAATATCTAAGAATTTTAGAAAAAAATATAAAAACACAGTATATCGCGTTTAAGTGCAAGGCAATGATTTTTGTAAATCTAAATAAGAAAATTGAGGCTACAGAATATTTACAGAAAGCATTTGATATCAACCCTAGAGATAAGTGGGTATGTGAAAATTTATCAGTCCTGCTTGCTAAGTCACAAAAATGGGAAGACGCAGCGAAGACACTTGAAAATTTAGATAGTGACTTAGAACTATCATCTAAAAGAGCCGGTTATTTATTCAAATCTGGAGCTGATCCAGTGATCACATATCAGATCTATAGTGACTGCGTACCAGTCGTTATAAGTGTTCTTAAGCATTATCTGGTAACTAAAAATGATGTAAAGGTTTTTGATATTCTAAATAAGACTTGGAAGAAACTTAGATATCTTGGGTTAATAGATGTGATTTTTGATCAATCTAAATACGATATTAAATTAGCACTTAAAAGGTTTAAATATGTTAACAAAGCTCTAAAGAATGATTTGGAATCAGATGAAACAAAAATCGCTATGTCATTTGCAGCACTTCAAGCAAAATTATGGGAGAAGTCGAGAAGTTACTTAGTCAGTATTGGCAAAGAGAGTATCGACTCTAGAGTGATGAGAATTTGGAAGGAACTTTCAGAAAAATCTGATAGAATCAAAATACCAAAAATTAGCAATAAACTGGCCGAGTCTCCCTTTTGGTTTTGTAAATCGTGCAATTCTAAAACAGAAAATTGGGCAATACATTGCAATAGTTGTGATAGTATTGGAACTATAGTTTGGTCGAAAAGTATCAAAATTGAAAAATCTAGAGATTTAACAAATACATTGTTTTAAAGAGTTTAGTCAGCAAATTTCCAAAATTGCAATGCTACAATTGACAAATAAGGCTCAAAGTTTTTTTTAAAATCAAGTAGTTTGACTTCTTTTTCCTTGATTTTATGTAATACTTTTTTAATTATTAGATCTGAATTTGGCCAAATATTAAGGTTTCTAAAATAGAAAATTTGAATCATATCACAAGTCCAATCGCCTACTCCTCTGTTTTTTTTGAAGATTTTCTTAAAATTATTTGCAGATAAACCTCTATAATATTTAATTTTTGAGTTTATATCAGGGCTATTTCTTTTAATTCCTAAAATGTATTCCATTTTCTTTGATGAAACTCCAAATTTTCTAATCTGCGAACAAACTTCTTTATCGTTTATAGATTCAACTAAGTTGATATTATTTTTTAAAATAGAGTTTTCTATTTTTCTCCATATTGATTCAGACGCCTTATAGGATATCTGTTGAGATATTATTGTTTTAAATACAAAATCAAAAAATTGTATTTTTTCTTTGCGGATAATCATAGTACCATTTTGTCTGAAAATGTCATTTAAGTAAGGAAAGTCATTCGACTGTCTTAGCAAAAATGAATGTATCTTATTATAATTACACACTATTATATTTTCATAATTTTTGAGGGGTCTGTTTTTTTTTGTTTTTTTCTGTTTTTCTTAATTAGGTATAGATTCCTAGTATAGATCAAGAAACCACATGATTGACCAACAATGAATACTGGGTCTTGTTTATGAATAGCATAGCTTAATAGAATTAGACTGCCAACTATACTAATCCACCAGAAAATATTTGGTATTATACTCTTTGAAGCTCTTTCACTTACAATCCATTGTATTAGAAACCTTGAGGCAAAAATAGTTTGTCCAATGAAACCTATTGCAAGCCAAATTTGTTGAGATATTATCATTTGAACCTTTCTTTCTTAAATTTAATTAAATGCCAAACCTTAATTAGGTCAATAATGCCAATCCAAAATCTATTATTAAAATTAAACTTTGATCTCCCATGTTTCCTGGGTCTGTCATTTACTGGTGTATTAATAACATTTCCATCAAATGCGTTAAATAGAGCAGGTAAAAATCTGTGTACATTTTGAAAATACGGAATTTTTAAATAGTCCTGTTTTCTGAACATTTTAAGAGCACAAGCAGTATCATTGCAATTATCTTTTAAAATATTCTTTCTGATCAAATTTGCAAATCTTGACGAATATCTTTTTAGTAAAGTATCTCTTCTTTTTAATCTATTACCACAAATTATCAAAAATTCCTTTTGTTTCTGCTTTTCCCAAATTTTTAACATATTTATAACTTCCATAGGTGGATTTTGTCCATCTCCGTCTAAAATACAAATTAAGTCATTACTGGCTTTTCTCACCCCTGTAAGCATCGCTGCGGATTTACCTTGATTATATTTGTGACTTATGCATTTAAGATACTTCATTTTTGGTTCAATTGTTTTAAAGATATTTAAAAAAGAATCATTACTACCGTCGTTTACAATAATTAGCTCAAATTTATGTTGTTTTAACACTTTTGAAATTTCATCAATCAAAATAAAAATTGACTCTCTTTCATTGTAGATTGGAATGATAATGGATATATTTTTGTTCATTAGCTATTAAATATACATAAATAAACATAAGGTATAAACATGCAGTTACTAAAAAATAATTTGTTTTTTATCTTCATTGGCTCAATTTTTCTAATTTTTTTATATGGTATAACCGTTTTACCACCTTTGGACAGAGATGAATCAAGATTTGCTTCTGCCTCAAAGAACATGCTTGAAACAGAAGATTTTATAGATATAGAGTTGGAAGGCGTAAAAAGATATAAAAAGCCTATTGGAATTTACTGGGTTCAAGTTGCCTCAAATATGATTTTTGGTGAACCGCCATTCAATGAAATTTGGACGTATAGATTGCCATCTTTGTTAAGTATTTTTACTAGTATAATACTAGTCTTTTTTACAACAAAAAGACTTTTTAATGAAGATGTTGCAAAGCTATCATGCTTATTTTTAGTTTCATCTCTTTTAATAATATCTGAAATTCATCAAGCAAAATCCGATGGTTTATTGTTGTTATTTATCACATCGTGTAATTTAATTGTACTGAATTTTCTATCCAGAAATAAAAGAAAACCTTCTTGGAAAGAAATCTCTTTATTTTGGGTCTTCCTATCTTTGGGAATAATGGTAAAAGGCCCAATAATTCTTGTATTTGTTTTCAGTCCAATTCTTGCTTTTATAATTTTTACAAGATCATCAGAATTACTCGAATATTTTAAAAAAATTTACGCATATATAATTTTATTAGTAGTGGTTTTACCGTGGTACTACTTAATTTCGATAAAGTCTGGGAGCTTATTTTGGCATGAATCCCTTGGTAAAGATTTATTTTCAAAAGTTATATCCGGCCAGGAGTCACATGGTTTCCCGCCTGGATATTATTCTTTATTGATTTTTATATTTTTTTGGCCTGCGAGTGTTTTTCTATTAGACTTAATTCCTCAAATCTTTAGGTGTTTTAAAAATAAAGTGCAAATCTCAAAAATTGATCTATTTCTTATTTTTAGTTTTGCGATTCCTTTTGTGGTTTATGAATTGATTCCAACAAAACTACCTCATTATGTTTTGCCAACTTATGTCCCTGCAAGTATTCTAATTTCTAATTATTTAATTAAAAGTTATCGTTCCAAATATAATTTATTAAGTAAAAAAATTTTTGTATTTTTCTTACTAGCACCTTTGATTCTTCCGATTATATACATATATGCTATATGGGAATATTCAAAACCCGACTTTAATCTGTACCTCATAATTTTTATTTTTATTTTATTGATCTTTTTGTTGATAAGATTTCTTATTTCCAAAAAAATTATTAGTTTATTAATAACTTCTTTTGTTTTCCAGTTATGGGTTTATATTAGTTTAATACTTTATGTGAATCCAAAGCTCGAAATATTTTGGATTGCAGATAAAATTTATTCAGCGAGCAAATCATTTTCCGATGGTAAAATTTTCCACTACGGGTTTAATGAACCTAGCCTAGTTTTTTTATTATCACATAAGTCTGAAAGGGTCCCACCAAAATTAATGAAAAAAAAATTTTATAATGAGCCAAACAGTATGTTTATAGTCTCAGGAAAATACGTTAAAGAGCTCGAGAGTTTACTGAAAAATGAAAAAACATTTAGTAACATTTTAAATTTTAAGGGCTTTAATTATTCAAAAGGTAAATATATAAATGTGAGTGCTTTTACAAATGAATCACATAAAGAATAGATTTTTTATTTTAAGGTCGATTAACTTTGGGTTAATTCTCATTATCATAACTATTCTATTTTTTTCCTTTTTGGACATACCCATTTTCAAATTTACTAGAACATTGAATGGACAAATTTTTTGGTTTTTTGAAAATGTTATTGATCCGATTTCAAATATCTTTGACCCTTTTAATATAGCAGTTTTAACACTCCTGTTTTTGATTGCTGGTATTTTATTAAGAAACTCTATGAAAGAACCTTCTAAAAAAGCATTAATATTATCAAGGTTTAAAACTAGTGAGTGCATAATCAATACAAGCTTAAAGTATTATATTCTGATTTTTACTCATATAATCTTTTCGATAATTTTCACTGGTATTTGGTGCCATTTACTTAAGTACATACTAGGTGTATCTCGGCCAAAGTATTTTTTTTTAGAGGGTTTTGAGAGGCTAGACAATTTTAATATTTTACACAAAGTTAATGCTCTTCCTTCAGGCCATACGCAGGCGGCATTTACATTATCTATTTTATTTATGATTTATGTAAATAGATTTTCTTTTATTGTTATAATTATTTCTTTATTAATTGGATTGTCGCGAATTTTTTTATCTATGCATTTCCCGGCTGATATAATTTTAGGAGCTTATATTGGACTTATTGGACCATTATTGACTTATGTTTTATTTTTTGAGAAGAAATTTAAAGCAATAAACTTGGAAAAAATTTTAAAACTTAGAGTTTTTATAAAACTATTATATTATAAATTATATTTATGAAACCCTTTTTGCTTTTTTTCTTTGTCCTGATTTTAAAGTCCAACCTGCTTTATGGCGGAACCTGGTGTAAGGCTGTTTATTCATTTAATGAAGAGTTTCATAAGTCAGATTTCCAAAAACAAATATCTAAATGTAAAAATTCTGATAATTTTTTTGTTTCAATTAGCAAAATTTATAAGAATGCTTCGCATATTTTAAATGCGACAATAGCAAACTATTGTGATTTAAACAAAAGTATAGTCAAGTCGAGGCCTGTAACTAATGAAGATACCTTTTATTCAGCAGTATGCGTTTTCAGGAATCATTACTTAAGAGAAGATTAGACTAAACTTTTTTTTTTGATGTCGTTTATGTATTTATGCTTAGTCTCATTGCGAACATTCGAACATCTAGATTGTACAATAGTATGCCCCAAAAAGGCTTTAAGAAAAGTTTAGAAAATTTCAGAACGGATGAACTTGTACCGAACACGAATGAAGTTAACAACTTTATTTGTTCAAAGAACTGGATTGAAACTTATAGACAACAATAAAACCCTGTTATGTACAGGGCTTTATTGGAGGAAATTAAAATAGACTAAGAATTAGCAGCATTAAAAAAATAGAACTAAGACTAATTGTACAAATTTTCAAAATCATACTAATAAGTTCAACATATAGTGTATAAAATTAAAAGTCAAGCTACATATTGATAATTTTTTTTTTCTGTAAATTTTAGTCAATTTGTGCGATTGTTTGCTATGCGTAAAATTCGTGTTGGCATTATAGGCGGAGGTATTTCTGGTCTTTCCTGTGCATGGTTGTTAAGTAATAAATGCGAAATAACTTTATTTGAGAAAAATAACTATATTGGAGGGCATTCAAACACTGTAGATATAGTTCCCATGAATGAAAGAGAGTCGATATCCGTTGATACTGGTTTTATTGTTTTTAACAGTAAGAATTACCCAAACTTAGTTGAACTTCTAAAAAAGCTTGATGTTAAAACTTACAATAGCGACATGTCTTTTTCTGTATCATTAAAAAAATTACAACTTGAATATGGTGGGAATAATATACACTCTTTCTTTGCGCAAAAAAAGAATTGCTTTAATTTGAAATTTTGGGTTATGACAAAAGACATTATTCGTTTTTTTTTATTTGCCAAAAAGGATTCAAATGAACACTTAAATATTTCAATAGACACTTACCTGAAAAACAAAAACTATTCTGAATATTTTAAAAATTTTTTCATATATCCGATGGCTTCAAGCATTTGGTCTACTTCATTTGAAGATATCAAAGATTATCCATTTATTAAATTTATAGAATTCTTTGAAAATCATGGATTGTTAAATTTTTTCAAGAGGCCTCAATGGAAAACAATTCATGGAGGAAGTAAGAAATATGTAGAAAAAATTATAAAAAAAAAAAATATACAAGTTTTGCGCAATGAAGAAGTTTTGTCTTTTAAGAATAAAGAAAATAGCATTATTGTAAAAACATCTAAGGGTACTCAAAATTTTGATCACTTAGTTTTTGCTAACCATTCTGACGAAGTGTACAAAATACTTAGTGTCTCAAATAAAAAAGAAAAGAAATTCTTTAAAATGATTAAATTTCAGAAAAATCTTGCATACTTACATTCCGATACCAAATTAATGCCTTCATTAAAAAAAGTGTGGTCAAGTTGGAATTATTTACAAGATGACGAAAAAACAAAAGATGTTACTTTATCATACTGGATGAACAATTTACAAAATCTTAAAACCAATACTCCAATAATTGTTACATTAAATCCTAAGAGAAAACCAAAAAAAAATCTAATTTACAATAAATTTAAATACTCTCACCCAGTATTTAATTTCAAAACAATCAAAGCTCAAAAAGAAATATTAAAATTAAACTCGGAAAAAAATAATATATGGTTTTGTGGTGCCTATCTAGGTAATGGATTCCACGAAGACGGTTTAAATTCCGGTTTAAAAGTGGCGGAGAAGATTCTTAACATTAGAAGACCATGGCAAAAATAGCTTTTGTAGAAGACTGTTTATTTCAAGGAACAGTTGTGCATAAAAGATTTCTACCATTTCCCCACTCCTTTAATTATCAATTGTCTTATCTTTGGATTGATCTAGATCAAACGAAAAAACTAAAATTATTAAAATTTAATTCTTTTTCTTTATTTAGTCTGTATGAAAAAGACTTTGGTTCTAAATCTAGAAAAAAATCTGAAAGTCTGAAAAATTATTTAAAATTTGAATTAGCTAAGCATAATATTAAAGATGTTAATTATATTAAATTATTATGTATACCAAGAATAATCAATTATGCCTTCAACCCAATTTCAGTATTTGTTTGCTTTAATAAAAAAAAAGAGCAAAAAGCTATAATATTTGAAGTTAGTAATACTTTCGGAGAAAAATACGCATACTTGATAGATCTAGATAAAGTAAAAGGAAGAATTAAAAAGAAAAAACAATTCCATGTTTCACCTTTTTTTAAAGTAAAAGGAGAATACGAGTTTTTTTTGTTGCTAGATAAAAAAAAAATTAATTTAGAAATATCATATTTTTTAAATGGTAAAAAATATTTTCTCGCGAGTTTTTTAGGAAAAAAAAATAAATTGACAGATAGAAATCTACTATTTATTTTTTTAACTAATATTTATCAAAATATTTTAGTTACGCTCGGGATTCATATTCAAGCATTGAAATTATGGTTAAAAGGTGCAATCTATATAAAAAAACCAAAAGCTCCGAAAAACTTTATTAATGGTGAAAATAATGAAAAAACCTGTGATTAGCGATGCTAGTTTATTGAATCTTTTTTTTTCGGTATTATCGCAAGCTAGAAACGGGAGCATAAATGTTAAATTTAAAGAAAAAGTTTTATTTAAAAAAAAAGGCTCAAATGTTGGTCCAGATGCAGAAATAATAATAAAGGATTTTGAATGTATTAAGAATTTCTTTTTGAAAGGTGATAATGGTTGGGCTGAAAGCTATATTAATGGTCTCTGGACAACAAATGATCTCACAAACTTTCTCGAATGGGGAGCCAAAAATTTCTACGATTTTTCAAAATTTGTGAGAGGTAAATGGTATATAATTTTATTTTACAGAATAAAACACTTTTTAAATTCTAATACAAAAAACAGATCTCAAAAGAACATCTCTTTTCATTACGATCTTGGGAATGATTTTTATAGCAAATGGTTGGATAGATCCATGACATATTCATCTGCTTTATTTAAAAATAAGGGGCAAGACTTATATGATGCACAAATGTATAAGTATGAGAATCTTTGTAAATTATGTTGTGTAACCACAAATGATAAAGTTCTTGAGATTGGTTGTGGATGGGGTGGACTTTCTATTTATCTAGCTAAAACTAAAGGGAATGAAGTTACAGCTATTACGATTTCTCAGAAACAGTATGAATCAGTTAAAAAGAAGGTTTCGGATGAAGGGCTTAACGAAAAAGTTAATGTAAAACTAATTGATTACAGGGATGTAAAAGGAAAGTATGACAAGATTTTATCAATTGAAATGTTCGAAGCAGTAGGTGAAAAATACTGGTCAACTTATTTTGATGTACTAAGAAAAAACTTAAGTGAGAATGGTAAAGTAGGTCTTCAAACCATAACAATTGAGGATCGCTATTTTAAAACGTACAGGAAGTTTCCTGATTTTATACAAACCTATATTTTCCCAGGTGGTATGCTTCCATCTATTAGTGAGTTAAAAAAATCTGCAGCAATGTCTGGTTTAAAAATTCATAAGGAAAAACTGTTTGGTCTACACTACGCTAAGACTTTGTCAGAATGGAAGACCTCATTTAATAATTCTTGGGATGATATAATGAAATCAGGATTTGATATTAATTTCAAGAGATTGTGGATGTACTACTTATCATATTGTGAGGGGGGGTTTAGATCTGGGAATATAAATGTCGGTCAGTTTTTAATTGGTCGTGAATAAATAAAAAATTATGAAAGTTTTAATCTATTGTTCGCCAGCATTTGCTTTTGCCATTCCAACATTTCCTGTAATGATCCTCCTACCCACTCTTTATCTTGAAAATTACTCTATGTCCATAGCATCAATTGGGATTGCAATTTTTTTTGCTAAGATTTTTGATGTTTTATCTGACCCACTAATGGGGTGGATTATTGACAAGGGATTCGTTCAAAGAAAACTTTGGATTGTTATAGGAGGAATAATATCTGGTTTATCACTTTATTGTCTTTTTTTACCACTAATAATACCAAATTTTTTTTATTTATTGATTTGTATGTCAATGCTCTATATTGGATGGACAATATTTCAGGTTCCTTATCTCTCATTTGGCTACGACCTTGTTAGTGATTACGAAGAAAGAACAAAACTTAGCGCTATAAGAGAGTTCTTAGTATTGTTAGCATTATCATCCTCAGTAGCATTGCCTTTTTTGTTTGACTCAAGTTTTACATTAGAAGAGATGATAACTTTTTTAGCACTTATAACTGGTTTTTTTAGCCTCGTCTTGTTTTGTTTATTGCTTAAGGAACCATCTAGGAAAATTTTTAAGGAAAAAGTTAAATTCGTTACAATATCCAAGAATTTAGTATTTTTAAGGTTTATATTTGTGTGGTTTATAAACAGTCTTGCAAATGTATTCCCAATGATTCTTTTTGTTTTTTATTTAACATATGTAATTGGAGGCAATGAAGACTCTAGAGAAAAGATACTACTCTACTATTTTCTTTCGGCGATTCTCGGCATGCCTATATGGGTTTTTATGGGAAAATTCATTGACAAAAAGAAAGTTTGGTTGTCGTCTTTGTTATTATCTGCATTTTTCTTCATATTTATTTTCTTTTTAAATGAAGGAGATGTTATGTTTTTTCTGATCATAGCCTGTCTAACTGGTTTATGCCTAGGTGGCGATCTTGCTTTACCACCCTCAATGTTGTCTGATTTAAACGATTATCATAAGAGGAAATTTAAAGAAGATGTGTCTGGATTACTTTTTTCAACGCTAACTTTAATAAGCAAACTAGCATTTGCTATCGCAAGTGTAACTTCTTTTACGGTACTTGATAGACTTGGTTTGCAAAGTGATAATGGGGCTACTGAAAATAGTAAACAAGCAATTATTGTATTGTACGCAGGTGTGCCAATTTTTTTAAAAGTTGTAGCAAGCTACTTCCTAAATTCTTATTCGATAACTAGAGACACTGTAAAGAAAATGCAAAAAAACTTTATTACTTAAAATTAAATCATTATATTATGTATGTGAAAAATGTAATTTTAATTATTTTTATACTTTTAATTTCATCCTGTACTACAAAAATGAATATTGAAAATTTTGCTAATAACAAACCTGAACTTATTCTAGAAAAGTATTTTGATGGAGAAATAATAGCCTGGGGATATTTTCATGACAGGTTTGGTAACCTTCGGAGAAGCTTTGAAGTTAAAATAAACGGAAAATGGGACGGACAATTTCTTACCCTTGACGAAGACTTCTTATATGATGATGGTGAAAAACAGAAAAGAATATGGAAAATTGAGAAAAAATCTAAGAAAGAATACGTTGGGTATGCTGATGATGTCATAGGAAAAGCAAATGGTGTTGCTTCCGGAAATGCATTAAATTGGTCTTATGATCTATCTTTAGAGGTTAAAGAAAAAAAAATTAAGGTTAAATTTGACGATTGGATGTTTTTACACGAAAAGGGAACCTTGATCAATAGAGCAGAAATCAGTAAATTCGGTATTACACTAGGAGTTGTAACTATTACATTTATAAAGGTATAACTATCTTAGCAGTTTAAATATGTTTCCTATAACAGGTATATTTTTATATATATTTTTTACTGGGTCCCAATAATCTATGTGACTTTTTATTAAGTTATTCCTTACCTTTATTTCGCTAATTCCATTAAATGGTTTAAAAACTTTGCTTTCTAACTCAAAATTCCATTTAACTAGATAAACGTGATTCTTGTTTAAAGTTAATAAGATTTTAAAATTTAACTTTCTATACTTTTTTAGTGTTTTTCTTATATGAGTTTCGAAACCATCCTTATCTTGAAGTTCAACAAACGGATCCGAGAAATAAAAATCTTCATCAACACAATTTATTAATTTAGCAACATTATCTGTGTTTATACTTTCCCAACACTCAATATATTTCCTAATAATCATGTTTCAATATCACAGAATTTTCTTCAGGAAAAAAAAATATAGTTTATTTGGCAAAAACCTCATTAATTTCATTGGTATTATTAATCTTTTTGGAAAACAAATCTCAAAAGAATTTGTATGAATTTTTTTTTCTATTCTCTCTGCTGCTTCTTTTGATGTCAGAATGAAAGGCATGGGAAATTTATTTTTTTTCGTCATGGGCGTGTCAACAAAACCAGGGTGCAAAACTTGAATTTTTACAGAAAACTTCGAAAATTCAAGATAAAGAGTTTCAGCCAAAAAAGTTAAGGCAGATTTGGTTACTCCATAAATACCGGCATTGGGCAAACCACGAAAACCGGCGGGGGAAGATACAATTAAAATTTGACCACTTTTTCTTTTTTTCATTGATGGGATTATTGCACTAATACAATTTATTTGACCAATAAGATTTATATTTACAACCTCCTTAATTGTTGAAAGTTGATTGAAATCTAAATTACCTGGGTTGTATGCCGCAGCATTCAAGATAACCAAATCTAACGCACCGAATTTTTTTATAATTTTGTGAGCTACTTCTTTGCATTCATCACTATCTGTTATATCCAGCCTCAAAGCACTAATATTTTTATTATTTTGCTTTTCTACTTCTTTCAGTTTGTCCTGTCTTCTACCACTTATTATTACTTGCCAATCCTTTTTCGCCAATAAGATGGCTAATTCCTTTCCAATTCCTGTACCACCACCGGTAATCCAAACTACTTTTTTATTTTCTATCATCGTATTCATCTAAAAAATACTCAATTATACTGTCTCCCTTTATAAAAATCATTTTAACCCATTTTTTGTTTTGATCATACCAAACATCTATATCAACCGTTTCTCCTGATTCTTCTTTCCCTATTATTTTGAAGTGTTCTGCGGCTAGGGTATCATTATAAATGAGCTCTCTACCTAAATTACTTATCTGTATTTTTATTGAGCTACAGTCTTGAGTATTTTTCAATTCAGTAATATTTTTATCGCTAACTAAGACGTAATTCCAGTAACTTGATGGCACAGTAGGATTTTTAATATTAGCGAGTTCACAATAAAGTTTTGTGCCATTTTTATTTGTACGTGAGTTTATAGAAACAAGATTATTATTAAACCATTTTTCTTGATTCAAGTGTTCATATCTATATATGGTTATGCCTAAAAACTTTACGATAAAATTAATATCTATAAATACATTTAACTCGGACTCAATGATATCAAAAGAAACTTTGTGATGTCCTATCTTTGAGTCGTTGCGATAAACATTAAAAGAAATATCGCTATAATCCTGTGATAAGCTTTTACTATCGAAAACGATCAGGAATGCAAATAAAAGAAGTATTTTCACAAGAATTAGGGACTAATAAGAAATTAGTCCCATATAAATTCTAACGACGTTGACCGAAGAGTTGTAATAACATTATAAATAAATTAATAAAATCTAAGTATAATCTTAATGAACCCATTATAGCTTTTTTGCCTTCGTTTCCTGACCCATCAAAATACATATTTTTAATTTGTTGAGTATCATAAGCAGTTAATCCCGCAAAAACGAGTACGCCAATAACAGAAATTGCGAATTGTAAAGCACTACTAGCCATGAATATATTTACAATGGAAGCAATTAAGATTCCTATTAGGCCCATAAATAAAAATGAACCCCATCCTGACAAATCTTTTTTTGTAGTATACCCATACAAACTTAGGGCACCAAATGCTCCAGATGTTATAAAAAAAACTCTGGCTATTGATTGACCAGTATATTGGATAAATATTGATGAAAGGGATAAGCCCATTGTTGCCGCAAAAGTCCAAAACAATATTTGTACAGTTGATTCCTTCATCTTGTTGATTCCAACACTCAAAGCAATCATGAAACCTAAAGGTGCTAACATTATCACAAAAGCAAGAGGAGAAGCATAAATTGCCGTTCCAAATGAGGTGAGGGAATTACTTTGAGAATCAAATGCCATTGTTGATACAAGGTGTGCTATTACTCCGGTTAAAGCAAGACCTGTAGCCATGAATGAATAAACTTTATTCATGTAAGCTCTGAGACCTTGATCTATCGAGGTATCTACAGCAGATTGTTCTTGTTTCTCGTAATCGTAAGCCATATTTTTAAACTCCTAAAATTGATATAATTTTAACACTACAATAATTGTAGTTAATTTACTACAATATTTATGTTACATTTTAATTTATTCAACTTAATTTTTAATATGAAATTCGCAAAACTCGGCAATACTCAAATTAATGTAAGTAAAATTTGTTTAGGGACAATGACCTGGGGTGAACAAAATACTCAACAAGACGCTTTTGACCAAATGAACTTTGCAATGGAAAAAGGTATTAATTTCTTTGATACTGCAGAATTGTACTCAGTTCCTCCAAAAAAAGAGACATTTGGTTCAACTGAAACAATTATTGGAAAGTGGTTGACAGAAAAACGTTGCAGAGAAAAAATTATTCTTGCTACGAAAGTTGTTGGTAGGTCTGGTATGAAATGGTTTAGAAATAAGGAAACAAGACTAAACGAAACACAAATATTTGAAGCGATCAATGGAAGCCTAAAAAGATTAGGAACAGATTACATTGACCTTTATCAACTCCATTGGCCTGATAGACAATCCAACTTTTTTGGTAAACTAGATTATGAACACAAAGACGAAAGTGATTTTATTGAAATTAAAACTCAATTAATATCCTTAGATAAATTAGTTAAACAAGGAAAAATAAGATACATTGGATTATCAAATGAAACCCCATGGGGATTAATGAAATTTCTTTCTCTTTCTGAAAAGCATGCCTTACCAAGAGTTGTTTCTATCCAAAATCCGTACTCACTACTAAATCGAAGTTTTGAGGTAGGCCTTGCAGAAATATCTGTCAGAGAAAAATGCGGTTTACTTGCATATTCGCCATTGGCTTTTGGTATGCTTACCGGTAAATATGATGACGGCAAAAACCCAAAAGGGGCTCGCCTTACAAAGTATAGTGGTGTGTACACTAGATATACTAAGAATAAGGGTAAGATAATTTCAAAAGAATATAATACACTCGCAAAAGATTTTGGTCTTACTCCAACACAAATGGCATTAGCATTTGTTAATTCCAAAAAATTTGTTACCAGTAATATAATTGGTGCAACTAGTTTATCACAGTTAGAAGAAAATATAAATTCTGTTGATATCGATTTAAATCATGATTTAGAGGAAAAAATAAACTTGATTCATCAAAATCAACCTAACCCATGTCCTTAAAGAATATTTAATTATTTTTTTATTTTGGCACCCAACATAGTGGTTATAACAACTAAAATCAAACCAATAAATTGATTTTTAATGAGCGACTCTTCTAAAAAGAAGTAACCAAAAAGTATAGAAAAAATTATTCGTGTATAACCAAACAGAATAATATAATTAGCACTATTTTTTTTATAACTTTCAGTATTAAAATACTGCCCTAAAAGTGCAGTGATCGTTATCATTAGTAGTAAAAAGAAATTGTCAGGAGGCGGCAAGATTATCTTATTAAAAAATATCATACCTGAAATTAGACATGATAAAAAAGAATGATAGAATAAAATTGTTAATGTATGATCTCTTTTTGACATGTAACTCATTAATATTATGCCTGAAGCTACAAAAAAAGTGCCCACAATAGCCATAAACGTTCCAAGATTTTTACTGGGTATTTCTGCTGAGGAAAGTAGGAAAACACCACAAAAACCAAGAATAGATAGATAAATTTTTGGTAATGATAAATTTTCTTTCAAAAAAAGTGAAGATAGTAAAAACACAAAAAAAATCTTTGTAAAACTTATAGTTGATGCTTCTGCAAGAGTTATGAATGTTAAAGCGCTATATCCAAAAAACATGGCGAGAGTTCCACAAAATGCTCTCAAAAATTGATATTTAAAATTATTGGTTTTTAAAAGCTTTTTATTGGGCAGAAAAATTATTATCATGGAAAAAATAATTACTGAGCCTATTAAACATCTGTAAAAAATAATTGTTTCAATATTAAGATTAGTGGAAACAATTTTTATTTCTAAACCTAGTAATGAAAAGAAAAAGGAACTTAAAATTTGAAAATTTATTGATTTCATCTATTTTTTAATTCGGAAAATAAAAATATTACAGAGAATTATTCCCACACCTCCAACAATTGTATAAATATCTAGTTTCTCAGAGAAAAAAAAGACTCCTATAAAACTTGCAAAAATTAATTTAGTAAAGTCAAAAGGCATCACACTTGTTACCTCAGTTTTTGCGATTGCAAAAGTCCAAAAGAAATTTCCCAGTGTACCAACAACGGCAAGTAGAAATAGACCAGCCCATGAAGGAGCTTTTATTTCTTCAGTTATCATGCCTGCAGCAGGAAAAAAAGTCATCATTGTCATAAATAAAACCATAAAAAACATAAGATTAAATATTTTCTCTGTTTTGCTTAATTCTTTAACAATAAGGCCAGCTAAAGCATGAAATATTGAAGCACACAAGGCAAGTATTGAACCTATACCCATTTCTAAATCAGGTTTCATTGCTAAAAAGACAAATATAAAACCCAAAATTAGACAAAGTAATTCAGTGATACTCGTTTTTTCTTTAAAAAATATAATGCCACCCATGAAAATAAATAATGGAGTAGAAAAGCTAATTACAACAACTTGACTTATTGGGGATAATGTATAAGCAAGGAATATTAGTATCATGGTCATAGATCCAAAAAAACTTCTTAAAAATAATAGACCGATCCTGTTTGTTCGAAGTTTTAAATTTCTATTTAAAAATAAAAAAGGTATTAGTAAGAAGACACTGAACAAATTTCTATAAAAAGCCTGAACAAATGCATGAATATCATTTCCTAAGTATTTTATAATACCTCCCAATATCGAAAAAAAAAAACAAGATAAAATCATAAATATGATTCCGAAATTTTTGTTCTTGCTAACCATTTTTTTTTAACTTAAGTTTTCTCTTCTTGAAAATTTGATATATTAGTGTAATTAGAATTATGATGAATAAAAGAAAAATTACCAAAATTATTATTGGTATTTCATTTTTTTTAGTTTTTGCTAACGCATCTGACATTTACTCAAAGGAACTTGCAAAGTTTAAAGATTGGAAAGCTTTTTCTGAGGGTGAAGGGAGTAATAAAGCATGTATGGCGGTTTCAAAACCCAAAAAAGATGAGGGAAACTATAAAAAAAGGGGCGAGATTTTTGCAATCGTTACACATCTTCCAGGTCAGGAAAAATTTGATGAGTTTAGCATTATTGCTGGTTATAATTACAAACCAGGAAGCAACCCATCGATTCAGATAGGAGATATGAAATTTCAACTTTTCACATCAGGCTCTAGAGCTTGGAGCTTTAGCGTGTCTGAAGATTTAAAGATAATTAATGCCATGAAAAGTTCGTTAAAGTTAAGTGTTATAGGAACATCCTCAAGAGGGACAATTACAACCGATACATATTCTTTGCTTGGATTTACAAAGGCCTATCAAAAAATCAATGAAGCCTGTCAAAAAAAATAATGTCAAATAAAAAATATATTAAAAAAATTGTTTTAGCCTTCTCTGGGGGCCTAGACACATCAATTATTTTGAAATGGCTACAGGATACTTATGAGTGCGAGGTGGTAACATTTACTGCAGATATTGGTCAGGGTGTTGAAATTGAAAAAGCAAAAAGAATTGCAATGGAATTGGGTGTTAAAGAAGTTTTTGTAGAAGATCTAAGAGAAGAATTTGTAAAAGACTACATTTTCCCAATGTTCAGAGCCAATTCACTTTACGAAGGCCACTATTTACTTGGAACAGCAATAGCTAGACCACTTATTGCAAAAAGACAGGTTGAAATCGCAGCTAAAGTAAATGCTGATTCTGTATCCCATGGCGCAACGGGAAAAGGCAATGATCAAATTAGATTTGAGTTAGGATACTATGCGAACAAGCCAAATATAAATGTAATTGCTCCTTGGAGAATATGGAATTTGAACTCAAGACAGGCATTAATGGAATATGCCAAACAAAAAAATATTTCGTTTTCTCAGGAAAAACAGGATGAGCCTCCTTATTCGATGGATGCTAATATTCTACATACTTCCTATGAAGGAAAAAGTCTTGAGGATCCATGGATTAGATATAGTGAGGATATGTTTTCAAGGACTGTGTCAGTATCTGCTGCACCAGATAAATGGGAGGAATTAGAAATTGCTTTTTTGAAAGGTGACCCAGTTGCTATTAATGGTCTTAAAATGTCAGGAGCAGAAATTTTTGGCAAACTCAATGAATTAGGTGGAAAGCATGGAATAGGAAGAATTGATATAGTTGAAAATAGATACATAGGAATGAAATCAAGAGGTGTTTATGAAACTCCTGGAGGAACAATTTTATTAACTGCAAGGAGGGCAATTGAAAGCTTAACACTTGATAAGGGGGCATCTCATTTGAAAGACGAGATTATGCCTAAATATGCCGAGCTAATTTACAATGGTTATTGGTTTTCCCCTGAAAGAGAAATGCTACAATCATTGATTGATAAAAGTCAAGAATTTGTAAATGGATCAGTTGTTGTTAGACTACACAAAGGCAATGTTCAAGTTTTACAAAGAAAGTCCTCGGACAGTATTTATTCTGCAAAGATGGCAACTTTTGATCATGATGATATCTTTAATCAGGCCGATGCTGAAGGGTTTATTTCACTAAATTCGTTGAGATTAAAGTTGTTAAAACAAAGAATCTAATTGAATAGCACTCATATTTCGTTGAGATCTTGCAGCATTTAAAGTATTTAGCAATAAACATGCAATAGTCATTGGCCCCACACCACCGGGAACCGGCGTTATTTTCCCTGCCACATTTACTGCACTTTCAAAGTCTACATCCCCTACAAGTTTTTTTTTCCCACCAAGATCCAGTCTATTAATTCCGACATCAATTACGGTGGATCCTTTCTTTATCCAATTTCCTTTCACCATCTGAGCAACGCCAACCGCAGCTACTAAAATATCAGCCTTCGAACAAATGGATTCTATGTCTCGTGTTCTGGAGTGAACAATTGTGACTGTAGCGTTTGCTCTAAGTAGCAGTGATGACATTGGTTTCCCAACAATGTCCGACCTGCCTATTACAACGGCATTTGCCCCTGAAATATTACCCAACGCCTTCTTAATTAAAATACTGCAACCAAGTGGAGTGCACGGAACTAAGGAGTCAAGACCTGACCAAAGTTTGCCGACATTAATCGCGTGAAATCCATCAACATCTTTTTGTGAAGAAATCATATCCAGAACCTTGATAGAATCAACATGTTTGGGGAGCGGCAATTGCACTAATATTCCATTAATTGAAGCATCTTTATTTAATTTATCAATGAGCTCAAGCAATTCTGACTCAGAAACATTTTCTGAGAATTTGTATTCATAAGATTCAAAACCAACTTCTTTGGTTTGCGCAATTTTATTTTTTACATAAATTTGACTAGCTGGATTTTCACCAACTAAAACAACCGCAAGTCCAGGTTTAAAATTAGCTGACTTAATAAAGTCTAGGCCTAAAAGTTTAATTTTTTGCCTCAGTTCTGATGCAATCAATTTACCATCTATTATTTTATTATTATCCATCTATAGACTATATTTTAGTATTGAAAATTGTAATGTCTTTAAAAAAATTAATAGTATTATGGGTGTTATATCAATATTTCCAAAATTTGGAATAAATTTTCTGAGAAAATTTAAAATAGGTTCTATGATTTTGTAAAAGAAACTCATTACTAAATTAACTAAGTAATTATTTTGATTAATTATCCCAAATGCAATTAATATATTTAATAAAACATAAGCTATGACACAGAAACTGTATATTTTTAGAAGCTCGTAAGAAAAAAAACCGAAAACTGACACAAAAATTATAGTAGAATTAATCTAATTATTTATTTATATTATGAATTAAATGTTTAATCAATTAGATTATAATTTCAGTAGAAAACTTGACTTTCAAAAGAATCTTTCTCTGTTTAGGGAAAAAAACTTAGTTGACCTCGATTTAACTAATTTAAATCCAATTATGCAAAAGCATCTAAGATTTTTAATAATTGATTTATATTCTAGTTGGATGGAATCAAAAGATCAGTTGCTTGGTGTCTCCATGTCCAAGAGAGGTTATAAAGCTAAATCTCGATATAACCCAAATGGTTTATCTTCTGTTACAATAAAAGCAGTAAAGATATTAAATGAAAGAAATTTAATTAGTTTCTTTCCAGGATTTTTTGATTCTAAAAGACGTGTAAGTAGATTAAGTAGGATAGCACCCCAAAAAACTCTGAAAAACTATTTTGATAATTTTGTGTTTTCTCCTAATCAAATCAATAATTTAAAAAGTAAGGAATATATTTTTGTTACAAAAGAAGGAAATAGCTTGGAAGAATATAAAGATAACTTTGAAACACACGAGATGAGAGAAATTATGAAAAACTACAATTCGCTCATATCCAAGACTTTTTTTGATATTCCTTGCGTTGAAAAGGAATACATTGAAAGAGGAGATAAGTCTAAAATAATAATTTCTGATTATTGCAAAAATAGTTATGTGGTTTTCCAGAATAAAATTAGCTACGGTGCAAAATTTTTTGGTAATTGGTGGTCTAAACTAGATTTGATGTCCTTACAAAAATATTCAAATCATATGATCATTAATGATTCTGGCACAAGCTTTATTGATTTGAGTGAATTATTTTTTGCTTTTTTTCAAAAAAAATTTGGCTTTAAGTCAGGTGAACTAAATTTTGAAAATCTAATAAGAAAGTACAACTTCCTAGCAACAACATCCCAAATATGTATAATTATAGAAAAATTAATTAATAGTAAAAACTATTCAGGATTTCTAAAGTCTTTCTGGAATATTAAAAAAAGAATAGGAATCAGTGTCATGGTTGAGGACAAAATTTTAAAATTATTTATAAATGACATAACAAAAAATTCGACTAGCTTAAAGAAATTAATTTTTACGCAACAAACTTTTTCTTGGGAGGTTATAACATCACATATTTTTTTAAATTTATTAAAAAGTTTTGGGAGTAATAATGTAAATATTCCAATTATAAAAGTTCATGACAAATTTTTTTATCCAACTTCACTAGAAAACAATGTTCTAGAATATTTTGAAGCTACGTTACAAAAAGAATTAAATAAAAGAATAAAACTTAAACGAAATAAATGTTTCCAATATGAGGCTTCAAAGAAAAAGTCTATATTTAGAAAATTAGTAGTTAACAATCTTAATTTTTCTGCTAGATACAAAACAAATAAAAAAAATTTTATTTTATCAATGAAAAAAGCTAAACTTTTAACTAATCATCCCATAGTGAAAAGTTGAATGGATAATTATTCAAAAATCGGTCTTAAACAGCAAAAATTTTCTAAAGGAAGTAAAATCTATTCCAAAGGAGAAAAAGCTTTTTTTGCATATTATGTTCATATAGGTAAGGTTAATATATATAGTCCTGGAGGTTTGTTGCTTGGACAGATAGGAGAAGGTGAAATATTTGGTGAACGTGGTCCATCCCTAGACGAATCCAGATCAGTAACTGCTGAAGCTGCGACAAACGTAATTTTATTTCCAATAAGTGAACAAACAATCAAAGAAAAAATCTCAAAAGCAGACCCAGTTCTGAGAGCTATTTTGAGAAGTTTACTTATAAGACTTAACGAAATCAATACGAAAAGTGAAGAATTTTGGCGTAGTTTAAACGTGATGACATCTCTTACTGATAAAGAAAACTAAAGTACATTTTTTCCTTGTCTGTGTAATGTATTCTCTCCTCCATTAACTAAATTCCAAAATTTGTCCATGTAGTTGTCACCAAATCTATTAATGTTGAATTTTTTATAATCAAACATTTTTGTTATATTTGATTCTCCAATAATGTCTTCGGCGACGGCTTCTCCGAGGACTGGAGCATATTTCATTGCTTGACCCGAGCCGAGTATATGGAATAAATTGCTAAATTTTGAGTCTTGGCCAAGTATAAATCTTAGATCAGGGGTTATATCAAAAAACGATCTATAACCAGATTGGTAAACAGTCTTATCAATGTTAGAAAACCTTTTAGATGCTATGTCTTCATAATTCTTTATTTGATTATAGGGTAGCGATTGGTTCATTGGTTCATTAAGGTATTCACCGCCATTCATGGCACATAAATCATTAATAAAATTTTTAGCTATTTCATAAACAGACCTCTTTCTTGGTTGATGAGCGTGGAGTTTATTTCCTCTCCAAGAACGAAAATAGCATAAATTAGTGTAGTCAGCTATAATAGGATATTCGTGCTTTATTTGCTTTGGACTTTCCATCCAATTAACTACTGAAACTGGCTCAATTGTAACTGGTATCTTAAGACCAATTTTTGAGAATAGTTGACTACTCCATGCACCTACTGCATTTACAAAGTGTTTTGCCTTCATAACACCATTATTAGTTGAGCAACCAGAAATAGTATTTGTTTCTGAGAAAATTATGTCCACTTCTGTTTTTTCCATAACTTCCACTCCACTTTCTTCAAGTGCATTGTAAATTGTAGATCTTAAAATACTTGGATCAATTTGTAACGCAGCAGGTTCATAGTAGTAAGCTTCGTTATCAGAAGTAATCAACGTATCACTGCACTTTTCCGTGGTAGACTTCTTGTCAATTCTTTCAAATACTAAATCTATTTTCTTCATTCTTTCTGAAAGTTGTTCCCAAATTGGATTTTCCCCATCTTGATTATTTTTTGCAATCCAGATTGCACCAAACTTTTCGGTCTCCATGTTCACACCCCAGACTTCTTTTAAATTAGTCCAATATTTTGTACTTAGTGATGCCATAATGGAAGCATCATTATCTGCATTCGCCGCTCTAACAATACCAGAATGTCTTGAGGACTCAGCGGCGCATAAAACCGATTTTTCAATTAGACAAACTTTTTCTTTTTTGTTAATTTTATGTAGTTTCTTTTGCAAAGATATGGCTGTGGCTGCACCCAAGCATCCACCACCGATAACGATTGTATGATACATTATTATTCTCCATTTTGTATTATGGTTAATAATGTTAATAATACAAGTAAATTTTAGGTTAAAAAATGAAAAAAGGTCTTGGCTGGTACTTGAGAATTATTGACTTAAATTTTATCAAAAGTTTTGATATATTGGACTTTTCTAGGTTTTATCCTGAGAAATATCCATTTCTACTCGAGAGCTCTGCAACAGGTAATATGAATTTAGCTCGATATTCTATTGCTTTTTTTCAACCTGAAATTGTTTTAAGAAAAGAAAGAAGTGATAAAAAAGATTTTTTAACTGAATTTGACTCATTATGGAATAAGGAAAGGATTTCACAGGACAATTATTTTCATGAAGAAAAAACTCAATTTCCTTTTTTAGGTGGATGGTTTTTATATCTAGGATACGAATTAGTAAATGAAATCGAGCCGTCGATAGATTTACCTGAATCGCCCTTTGCATTACCTACTGCATTTGCAGCTAGAGCAAGTTCAGCCATTATTTATGATAAAAAATTAAATAAATTGTTTTTTGTGACTGACAGTAGTCCACAAAATATTGAAGAAATGATAAATGATTTTGAAGAAATAAAAAAATTTGATTCATTAAATATTCTTAAAGGTAATTACAATATTAAACTTATAAAGAAGGGTACAGAAGATGATCATTGCAAAGATGTAAGGAAATGTATTGAATTTATTTTTAATGGAGAAATTTTTCAAGCTAATCTGTCAAGACTATGGGAATTCGAAGTTGATAAAAGTCTAAAAAGCACAGAAATTTATAAAATCTTGAGAAAATCAAATCCATCTCCGTTTGGAGGTTTAGTAATACTACCAGAAGGAGTTATAATCTCTAGTTCACCAGAGAGATTGGTTAAGGTTGAGAATGAAACTCTTCAGACACGACCTATTGCTGGGACAAGACCTCGTGGTGTTAGCGCCTTAACCGATATACATTTATCCAATGAGTTAATTAGCTCAACGAAAGAAAGGGCAGAACATTTGATGTTAGTAGATCTTGAAAGAAATGATATTTCAAGAGTTTGCAAACCAGGAAGTGTTAAGGTTGATGAAATGATGATTATTGAATCATATGCTCATGTTCATCACATTGTTTCTAATGTTGTTGGAAAACTAAAACAGAAGATTAATCCGGGGAAAATTATTTCTGCAATTTTTCCTGGAGGTACTATAACAGGTTGTCCGAAGGTAAGATGCATGGAAATTCTTGGAAAAATTGAAAAAATTGGTCGTGGACCCTATACCGGTTCATTTGGTTATGTAACACATACGGGTGATTTAGACCTAAATATTTTAATAAGGTCTATGGTTCATGAAAAAAACAGAATTTTCCTTAGAGCCGGTGGGGGGATTGTCGCGGACTCTATACCTGAGAAAGAAACACTTGAAACGGAGGCAAAAGCCAATGGTATGTTGAGAGCATTAAGGTTATTAACTTGAAAAATTTGCAAATTGCACTAATAAACAATATTTTTACCGATAAAATTTCTGTGTATGACAGAGGACTTTCTTACGGAGACGGTTTTTTTGAAACAATGAGGTGGACTATTACTAAAGAAAAAATTCCTAAAGTAGAATTCTGGTCAAGACACATAAAAAGACTCACAAATAGTTGTAAGATTGCAAAAATTAAAATACCAACTCTAAGTTTATTAAATAGTTATAAATTGAAGATACTTAATAAGGCAAAACAAAAAGAAATAAAAGAGGGTATTTTAAAAATAATTATTACTCGCGGCACAGGTGGCAGAGGATACAGGTTTGACAAAGAGATCGAACCCACAATAATTTTCTTATCCTTTCCTGTACAAGCTTATCAGAGTTCATTTTATAAAAAAGGAATCAAAGTAGAATTCTGCAAAAACTTATTATCAAAGAACTTTTTGCTTAGAGGTTTAAAACATTTAAACAGGGTAGATTCTGTTTTACTTTCAGATGAAATTGATATGAAAGGTAATTTCGAAGGATTAGTTCTTGATGAAAATAACAATATTGTAGAGGGCATGATGTCAAATATTTTTTTCATAAATAAAAAAAAATTATTTACACCCGAAATCAATTTTGTGGGAATTCAGGGAATAATGAGACAGGTTATTATTGAAAAGTTTGCTCATCTATTTGATAAAGTAATTATTGAACCCATTAATAAAAAAAGACTTAATACTTTTGATTTCGCATTTCTAACTAATTCTATAATGGGAGTTATGCCTGTAAGAAAGATTGAAGATTTTTTTTACAAAATCAGTCCAATAGTTTATCACATGAATAGTGAATTAAAAAAAAAGAATTTCTTGGAACTTAATTAATTTTTTTCAAATAGTTTTTTAATTCTTACTAGATCCGAGGTCTTGTATTGACTTTTATTTTTTTTTATATCTTCAAAAATTAAATTTGCGTCGTCTGTTTTGTTAAGTAACATAAGCGTTTTTATTAACTGTTCTTTTATTTTAAGACTTTTATCATCAAGTTTATGAGCTTGAACAAGTAAACTTAATGACTTATTTGTTTGCCCAATATTATTTTTCAAAATAGCAGCTTCGAATAGAATTTCACTGTTTTTTGGAAAATACCTATTAGCCTTTGCATAGTACAGGTCAGCTTTTTGAATATTTCGAGTTATCAGGCATGTTCGAGCTAGTATTAACCATCCCTCTAAATCATAGGGATCTTTCATAAGTTTTTTCTCTAAAAATAGCACTAATTTTCTGGGATCAGTTGTTTGTTCATGCTTAAAATCTTCATACAACATATCCATAATATTGACATATTTGTAGTCACCTAAATTAAAGTAGAACCCTAAGGCAGTACCTAACATTATTACTAGAGAAAAAAGAAATTCTCGGGGATATTTCTTTGGATTTATAACATAAACTAAAGATAAAAAAACTATGAGGCTTATTGATAAAAAGAAAAAAATTATTGGCACCAACGTTATGTTCTCTTTCTAAAAAATAAATATAGGAAAATGAAGAAAAATAAAAAAGGGCAAACCCACAGTAACAAAGTGTAAAACTTTATCGGAGGATTGAATAAAATAAAATCACCGTATTTTTCATGTACAAAATTTAAAATTTGTTTATCCGTTTTACCATCCATTAACATATCTCTAACGAGAATTCTTAAATCACGTGCAATATCTGCTGTAGAATTATCGATATCTTCGTTTTGACAAACCATACATCGTAATTGTTTGCTTATTTCTCTAGCTCTTTCTTCTAGATAAACACTTTTCAAGATTTCATCAGGTTCAACTGATAACAAAAAAATAGGACAGAAAAGAATAATAATGAGAGTAATTTTATTCATCTTTCAGTGATTCAATAATGACATAAATTTTTTCTAGATCTTTATGAAGGATTGGCCCCACATGTTTATATCTTATATTCGACTTTTTATCCAAAATAAATGTCTCAGGAATTCCATACACTCCCCATTGTATACTAGCTTTTCCATTACTGTCTGAACCTATTGCGTGGAATGGGTTACCTAATTCAGCTAACCATGCTTCTAAGTCATTTACTTTATCTTTCTTATTGATACCATAAATCGGTATTTTTTTTTTAGAAATTTCTTTCAACTGAGGATGTTCAACTCTACAGGGAAGACACCATGAGGCAAAGATATTAACTAATTTAACACCTTTGAAATTCATTATATCATTTTTGCTAAAGCTATTTATCCTGGTATTAACTTTTTCTATTTGGAAATCTGGAACAGGTTTATTTATTAGAGCAGATGGAATTAACTTTGGGTCATTATTTAGTCCACTAATAAAAATATATAGAATTAATATTAAAAAAAAAATAACAAAAGAGATACCTTTCATTTTTTAAAAAATTTTAATGTTGTCGTTAGGCCACCGAGAACCATAAAAATTATTCCAATCCAAATCCATATTGTATAGGAATTAAACCAAATTCTAGTTGTCCAGAAGTCTCTTCCATTTTTTATCGATCTTTCACCAATAGCAATATAGATATCTCCTAAAAATGTTGAATATATTGCAGCCTCTGTTGTCACTTGTTTATTCATATTATATTGTCTTTTTTCTGGATTGAGAACTGCTTGTAACTTATCATTTTTTAGAACATTGAACGTCGCATAACTAGAAATAAAATTTGGTCCCACGCGATCCTCAACCCCTAAAAAAACGACTTTATAATTTGCTATTTCTATAGCTTCACCAGATTGTTGAAATTGGATACTTTCTTTTTTCATTATAGAAGTTCCTGTGGAACCTATAATAAAAAGTGCTAGACCAAAATGAGCAATAGCCTGAGAGAAATTCCTCAACGGTATTTTAAATACAGATTTTTTTTTGTTGTAGTTTGAGTAAATTAATTCACATATTTGAAAGATTGAGGAGAACCCTAGAAAGAATCCCAGTAAAATAAATAAAATAGCAATTATTGGACCTTTGTTATAAAAAAACCAAAAAATGATACATATTAGAAATATTGCTACAAATAAGTATCTTAATCTTGAAAATATTTTTTTTAAATCATCCTTGCCCCATTTCATGAATGGACCAACCATCATTCCGATTACCATGGGCAAAATAAAAGGGATTATAGTTTTATTGAAAAAAGGTGCACCTACTGAAATTTTTTTATCGAAGAAAGCTTCTGTAAAAAGCGGGTAAACTGTACCCAGTAAAACTGTTCCTGTGATTGTTAGCATAAAAATATTATTTAAAGATATAGCTCCTTCCCGAGATACAAACTCAATATCCTTATTATCTAAAAGTTTATTAGAATTCTTCCAGTAGAGAATTAAACCTAAACCTATGACTAGTACAAGTAGTACCAGAATAAATAGTCCTCTTTTGGGATCATTTGCAAAAGCATGTACAGAGGTCAAAACACCTGACCTTACCAAAAAAGTTCCCAACAGGCTTAAACAAAATGTCACAATAGATAGTATGATTGACCAAGTAATTAGCTTTTTTCTTTTTTCTGCAACTATTATTGAGTGAAGTAATGCAGTTCCTGTTAACCATGGAAGTAGTGAAGCATTCTCTACAGGATCCCAGAACCAAAAACCTCCCCATCCTAGCTCATAATATGCCCACCAGCTCCCAAGTCCAATACCAAGTGTTAAAAAACTCCATGAAAGAAAAACCCATGGTTTTAGTAAAGAAACAAAATCTTTACTGATTTCTTTTTTTAATAATGTTGCTAATGCTAAAGAGTAAACAATAGAAAAACCAACATAACCAAGATATAAAATTGGTGGATGAATGGCCAAACCAGGATCTTGTAATAATGGATTCAGATCCTTTCCCTCAATAACAGGTGGAAAAGTTCTCCAGAAAGGGTTTGAAGTGAAAATAACAAAGAGACCGACTAAAAAACATAATCCAGCTTGCAATATAAGTACATTTTCCTTTAGCTTTATATCTTGTATTTTTTGTTTGGAAAATAGAAATCCAAAGAAAGTCATGACAAGTAACCACAATAAAATTGAACCTTCATGGTTGCCCCATACCCCCGTGATTTTGTAAATAGTTGGTAATTGACTATTCGAGTTAGTTGAAACTATATCAACTGTAAAATCTGAATTTAAGAAGCAAAATGTTAGACAAACAAAAGAGATTAGGGTGGAAAAAAAAGTTAATTTTGTCAGGCGGTTATTAAAATTATCATGATCTCGAAAAAAGCCAATACTCAAGATTTCCTGAAAAAAAGGTCTAAGAAACTGAATCGAGGAAAACAATACTGATAAAATCAAAAAAAACAATCCATATTCAGCTACCATTATACAAACCTTTATTTCAATGAATCCTTAACTTCAGGAGGCATATAATTTTCATCGTGTTTTGCTAGAATCTTTTTTGCATCAAAAACAAAATTAATGTCGTCAAAAAACCCTTCAGCCACCACGCCTTGACCCTCTTTGAATAAATCTGGAAGAATGCCAATGTGTGTAATTGCTATATTGTTTTTATTATCTGAAATTTCAAAGAAAATTTTTTCAACATTTTTTCCGTCTTTTCTAACTATTTCTTTTTTAACTGACCCAGGAATAACTAAACCACCAATTCTAATTGTTTTATTTGTAACATCTTTTTTTCCAAGGATATCTGTTGGCGAGTAAAAAAATACAAGATTATCTCTTAAATTAAAAAAAACTAAGTAACTTCCTATGAAAAATGAGATCATAATAAATGTTAAAAAAATCAACCTTTTATGTTTTTCTTTCATAATTTCTCTCAAGCTTTGAATACTCTTCTTCAAATTTTTTCGTCCTACGAGTGGAAAAAAGTTTTAAAAAAATGATGAATATGAATGCTATTGAATACGAAGACACAACATATCCAAAAGAGTCTTTATTGTTTAAAAATTCAATAAAATAATTCATGTTAATTACTTAATTTTATAATCTCAATTTTTCTAAGATAAATTTCACCACGAATCCTAATAATTAGTATTGATAAAAAGAATAGAAAAAAAGCTAAAGTCATAAAAAACAGAGGTGTGATCATTTGGGGATCAATGCTCGGCGTACTAAACTTTGTGATGCTTGCTGGCTGATGAAGGGTGTTCCACCAATCAACTGACCATTTTATAATAGGAAGATTAATTATTCCAATTAGTGTTAATATTGATGCTGCCCTATCACCTTTCCTGTAATCATCAAAAGAATTTGAAATCAGAATATGACCACAATAAATAAAAAAAAGTATAAGTTCAGAAGTTAACCTTGCATCCCAAACCCACCAAGTTCCCCATGTTGGTTTTCCCCAGATAGATCCTGTTATCAATGTAACCATAGTGAATGTCGCCCCAATGGGTGCGGAAGAACGCGCTATGATATCAGACAGAGAATGTTTCCAAATGATTGAAATAAAACTACATACAGCCATTAATGAATAAATGGCAAGAGATAACCATGCTGAGGGTACATGGATGTACATTATTCTAACAGTTTGTCCTTGCAGATAATCTGGTGGGGAGGCAAAAAAAGAAAAATACATTCCTAATAAAAATAAAGAAAAAGCCATTATATTAATAAATGGATAAACGGAATTTGTTATCTTCTGAAATTGTCCAGGATTAGCTAAATTTAACATATTAATTATTTAATTCCTCCATAGCTAACTTTCCAGTAATAAGAGAAACTGAAAGGGTTATCATAAAAAGACCAATTAATACAAGAAAGTTTTTGTCTGGATTTTGTTGGATCATTTCTAATTCTATTGCACCAATTCCAAATATCAATATTGGGATGTAAAATGGAACTATCAAAATAAATAGCAAAATCTTATTTTTTCTAATGTTGGCTAAAAGTATTTGTCCTGTCAGTGTTATTAGTATAATACTAGGACTTCCCAAGATAATTGTTTTAATTAAACTTGCAGAAAAAAGGTAATTGGTATCAATGCTATAAATTAGTAAAGGAAGTATAATTGTAATTGGAAGAAGAACCATAATTAAAATACTTAAAAATTTGGATAAAATTATATCAAATACATTATATCCCAAAGTCAAGAGTTCCTTTAGCGATCCGTCGTTATAATCTGCTTCAAAAAAATGCTCCGTACTAAAAACAATGTTAAATAATAAAACAACCCATATAATACAATGAAAATAGGACTTTATATTTAAGATATCGTTACTGAATGATAGAACAAAAATAAAAATACTAACCAAGAAAAAAATTAGGTTCGTTACGCAAATTCTCATATTTTTTAAATTTAGTACTAATTCTCTGTAAAGTAAAACTAACGTACTTCTCACAAATTACTCCATAAATCTGAGTTAATATTAGATTTTTTTGCCGATTTTGAGCAATTGAGATCTATTGATTTGAACTCTTTATTCTTATAGCGCTTATGAGAGGTAAAAATAATGCAACCTCCTTTTTTTTTACGTTTTTGAACCAAATCAAGGAATTTTTTTTCTGAAACTTCATCTAAACCATTGCATGGTTCATCTAAAATCCAAAAATTTGAATCCGTTATTAATAATTTTGTCAAAGCCACTTTTCTTCTTTGACCAAAAGAAAGCTTATTTAATTTAATATTAGAAAAATTATATAAATCAAAATACGACAAATTTTCAAGTAACTGGATGTCTTTGATTTTTAATAAATTTACATTCGTCCAGATTTTTAGATTTTCAAGTACACTTAATTCATCTTTTAATGCATTCAAATGTCCTAAAAAAAAAATATTTCGGCTTTGCGGGAGTACAGGCATTTTGTTTTGAGAAAAAAAGGTAATTTTACCCTCAAAATTTTTCTGTAAACCTGCAATAGTTTCAAGAAGCGTAGATTTGCCAACACCATTATCACCTGATACTATAGTAATTTGAGATTTGGTAATTGTTAAATTAAAATTTCTAATTAGTGTTTTTTTACCTCTTTTTATTAATAACGATTTAATTTTTAAAAGCATAACTATATCTATATGACAAAACATAAATTTTTTTAACAAAAAAAAATGGATAAACAAAAACAAAAAACTTCATTTCAAGATAAACTTAAGGTTCATTCTAAAGAGTTTATGTTTTATAACATAAATAAAATTGAACCATCTAAGATCAAAACTATAAAAAAACTTCCTTTTTCTTACAAAGTTCTCTTAGAAAATCTTTCAAGAAATTATGATGGGATTACAGTAAAAGACATAGATCTATTAAATGTGATAAATAGAAAAAATGGTGAGGAGATACAGTTCAAGCCATCTCGGGTTCTTATGCAGGATTATACTGGCGTTCCTGCCATCGCTGATCTTGCAGCCATGAGAGACTATTTAAAGGAGCGTAATATTGACCCAAAAAAAATTAATCCGAAAGTTCCTGTCTCGCTAGTTATTGATCATTCTCTGACTGTTGATAACTTCGGAAACTCAGGTTCTCTGGATTTTAATGTTAAAAATGAGTTCCTTAATAATGAAGAAAGGTATAAGTTTTTAAAGTGGGCTCAAAAAGCATTTAAAGATTTCAAAGTTTTTCCACCTGGTTCAGGAATTTGTCATCAAATTAACCTAGAATATATCTCTCAAGTTGTAGCAAAGCAAAATAATGAGATTTTCTACGATACAGTTGTTGGCACTGATAGCCATACGACGATGGTTAATGCTTTGAGTGTTCTTGGTTGGGGAGTAGGTGGTATTGAAGCCGAATCAGTAATGCTTGGACAATCAATTTCTATGCAAATACCAGAAGTTATAGGTGTAAATTTGAGTGGCAAACTAAAAGAGAGTGTAACAGCTACGGACTTAGTTTTAACCATTACTGAGAAATTAAGGAAATATGGTGTTGTTGGTAAATTTGTGGAATTTTATGGAGATGGACTTAATTATCTCTCTTTATCGGAGAGATCAACGATATCGAATATGGCACCTGAATATGGAGCTACATGCGGTTTATTCCCTGTTGATCGCGAAACACTAAAGTATCTGGAGCTGACAGGTCGAAAAAAATCTCAGATTAATTTAGTTGAGAAATACTCACAAATTCAAGGTACCTGGCACGAGATGCATAATAATATTGAATATCAAGATATTATATCAATAGACCTTAACCAGATTGAGACTTCATTGGCCGGACCTAAAAGACCCCAAGACAGAGTTTCTATTAAAAACTTAGGTAAAGTTTTTCAAAGTAATCTGAGCTCTGATGAAAAAGCATTTAAAAAAAAAGAAGGGTTGAATCATGGTAGTGTGTGTGTTGCTTCAATAACAAGTTGTACCAATACATCAAACCCCTCTGTTATTGTAACAGCAGCGCTAATTGCAAAAAAAGCAATTACTATGGGCATAAATGTTCCATACTGGGTAAAAACATCTTTTGCTCCTGGAAGCCAGGTTGTTGAGGAGTATTTAAAAAAAGCTAATTTGCTAAAGTCTTTGGAAAAATTAGGATTTAATATTGTAGGTTACGGATGTACTACTTGCATAGGAAACTCTGGACCACTTAACAAAAATATAGAAAAAAAAATAAATGACAACTCTCTTAATGTTTGCAGTGTTTTGTCAGGAAATAGAAACTTTGAAGGAAGAATTCATCCTTTGATTAAATCTAACTTCTTGGCTTCACCGCCTTTAGTGATTCTCTATGCTCTAGCGGGTACTGTAAATATTAATTTACACGATGATCCAATTAATTTCGAAAAGAAAGTATTTTTAAAAGATTTATGGCCTACAAGTAAAGAAGTTAATCAAATTTTAGAAAAGGTTTTAGATAGAAAACTTTTTATAGAAAAATATAAAAATATATTTCTAGGTGACAAGTATTGGAAAAAAATTAATATTCCGACGTCAAGCAATTTTAAATGGTCAATTAACTCAACATACATAAAAAAACCTCCTTTTCTTGATATGAAGAGCCAGTCTAAAAAAGAAAACATTAAGTCTGCTAGGCCACTGTTAGTTCTTGGTGATTCTGTGACTACAGACCATATTTCCCCAGCAGGAGTAATTAAAAGAGATGGTGCTGCAGCAAAATATTTGAGTCAAAGACAAATCTCTGAAAAAAACTTTAATTCATACGGTTCACGAAGAGGCAACCATGAAGTGATGGTCAGAGGAACGTTTGCTAACATTAGAATAAAGAATAGGATGGTAAATAAAGAGGGCGGTTATTCCATATCATATCCTGATGGAAAAATTAATGAGGTTTTTGAAGTCGCTGAGAAATATAGGTTGAATTCAACGGATTTAGTTGTTGTTGCTGGAAAAGAATATGGTACTGGTTCCTCCAGAGATTGGGCAGCAAAGGGTACAAAATTACTTGGGGTTAAGGCTGTGATTGCAGAAAGTTTTGAAAGAATTCATCGTTCTAACCTCGTTGGCATGGGTATTTTGCCATTAGAGATAGTTGATAAACAAAATAATTTAAAATTACTTGGGGATGAAACCTTTGATTTGGGAGAGTTATGCAATTATCAGAAAACACCAAACAAAAGAGGTAGGATAAAAATAAACTATCCTGATGGCAAGGTTACCACTTTAGAGGTTATATCAAGGATAGATACTTTGGACGAAATAAAGTTTTACAAAGCGGATGGTATCATGCCTTATGTTATTGACAAAATTACCTCGCAATGAAACCTAAAGTTTTTGGTATATTAGGAACAACAAATACAGGTAAAACATTTTCGGCATTTAAAAAAATGTTAGATTACGATAATGGGGTGATTGGTTTTCCGCTTAGACTTTTAGCCAGAGAAAATTATGAGAAAGGAATTAAAGAGATTGGTTATAAAAATGTAGCTCTAATTACGGGTGAGGAGAAAATCATACCAAGCAATGCAAGATATTTCTTTTGCACCGTAGAGGCAATGCCAGAAAAAAAATTTGAGTTTTTGGCTATAGATGAAATTCAGCTAGCAACAAATATTGAAAGAGGACATAATTTTACTCAAAAGATTTTGAAGTCTAGAGGTAGCAAGGAAACACATTTTCTGGGTTCAAAATCTGTAGAGTCTATATTAAAAAATTTGATACCTGAAATAATAATTAAGAAAAAAGAACGCTTTTCCAAATTAAGTTTTTACGGTTATAAAAATATTGTCAGGTTACCCCCAAGATCTGCAGTTATTGCTTTTTCTCAAATAGATGTATATTCAATAGCTGAAAAATTAAAAAGATTCAAAGGTGGAGTATCTATAATTACTGGATCTCTCTCACCAGAGGCGAGGAATAAACAAGTAAAATTATATGAAAATGGAGAAGTTGATTATTTAGTGGCTACGGACGCGATAGGATTGGGTTTAAATCTAAGCATAAAGTATATATTTTTCTCAAGCTTGATTAAATTTGATGGCTTAAGAAAAAGATATTTAATGCAGGATGAAATAGCCCAAATTGCTGGTAGAGCCGGCCGTTTCAAAGACAACGGTTTCTTTGGAATAACTGAGAGTTTAAAAAAAATTGACGAGGAAATAATCGATTACGTTGAAAACTATAAGTCTAAGGATATCAGTTTTTTTTATTGGAGAAATTCTCAACTAAAATTTAATAATATTGAAAACCTTAAGAAAAGCATACAAAAAAAATCTAACAACAAAGTACTCAGGTTAATTAAAGATTCAACAGATTTTTTATGTATGAAGCATCTGCTTCAAACAACTAATTTAGAAAATTATTTAAATTCTATTAGTGAAATAAAAAAATTTTGGGAGATATGCAGTATTCCCAACTATACTAAGACATTGATTGAATTTCATACGCAATTACTTTCACTAGTTATTGATTTTTTACTTATAAAAAAAAAAAAAATTCCTTACTTATTTGTTGCTCAACAATTAAAGAAAATTTCTGTTGCTGACAATAAAATTTCTATTATTAATTCAAAAATTTCGCAAATAAGAATTTGGGCATACATTTCTTTTAAAAAAGGATGGATAGAAGAGGAAAAGTTTTTTCAAAAAGAAATTAAAAAAATTGAAAATAATTTATCAAGTAAGTTACATGAATGTTTAATAAAAAAATTCGTAGACGAGCGTGTTAGCATTTTACATAATTCTAAAAATTTTGAAGATAGATTTAATTTAAACATAAAAAAAAGGACATTTTTTTTGAATAAAAAAAAAATATGTGAATTACGAGGTTTCAGAATATTTTTTGAAAAGGATCTTTTAACTAAAAAAAAAGAGTTTTTTTTTCAAAAAGTCTTAAAAAAAAAATTGAAAGAAATTACACAAAATATTGTAAATGAATTCATAAACATAGAATTTAAAGATCTTACATTTGATAGACTAGGCAATATTTATTGGCTGACTTCAGTTGTTGGAAAATTTAAAAAAGGTTCGGATATCTTTTATCCCAAAATTGAACTTTATGTCGATTTCAATTTTTCCATTAAGCAAAAGGAATTACTGATTAAAAAGTTAAATAATTATTTAACTTTTCTAATTAGAACAAAACTCTCCTATTACTATGAAATTAAAACTAGGTTGAAAGTTCCAAGTAATTCAAATTCTTTAAGAGCGATAGGATATGCACTTTGTGAAAACTTCGGATATTGTGATAAAAAAAAATTTGGTAAATATTTCTCAAGTTTAACGAAAGCAGAATTCGTTTTTCTGAAGGAACTTGGAATTGTAAATGGTAATAAATTTATATATGTAAAAAAAATTGACCAAATCGGCAAGGAATTTTCATTAATGCTTCTCTCCGTTAATTATAAGTTTGATGTAGGAAAGGAAATCTCAAAAAAATTTTTAGTTGAGAAGAAAGAATCATATTTGATAAATATACCAAGTTTCATAAGAGAAAAAATAGGGTTTCACGAGATTAAAGTATTAAATAAGATTTTTTTAGTTCATTTCTCCATATACGAAAAACTAATAAATTCTACATACTTTCACAAAAAGAATAAAATACCACTATCTAAATCTTTAAAAATAAACTGCGATAATAACGATTTTTTTTTAAAAAACTTTTTCAGGGAGAGGCTTATTCACTTAAAATAATTTAATGTTGATTTTTTTTTGTAAATATTGAATAAAGAAGTAAACATTTTATATCTTATAAATGCCTTATATTGTTAAAGATCCTTGTATTAAGTGCAAATATATGGACTGCGTAGAGGTCTGTCCTGTTGATTGTTTTTACGAGGGAGAAAATTTTCTAGTTATCCATCCTGATGAATGTATTGATTGTGGGGTTTGTGAGCCGGAATGTCCTGTTGAAGCAATTAGCGATGATAGCGGTGACGATGCAGATAAATGGCTTAAAATAAATAGAGAGTATGCAGAAAAATGGCCAAATATCAATAAAATTGGAACTCCCCCTCAGGATAGTGATAAATGGAAAAATGTAAAAAACAAGTTTGAAAAGCATTTTAGTCCTAAACCAGGCGACGGAAAGTAAAAGTTAAATTTTAAAGTAAGATCGGAGAAATTTTGAAAAAAAATGATGATAAATTAGATTTGGTTATCGGAGATTTAGTGGTCTATCCAACATATGGAGTTGGGAAGATTGAAAAATTTGATACTCATGAAATTGATGGATCAAAGCACGATTTTGTGCTCATTAACTTTAAACAAGAAAAAATGAAATTAAGAATACCTATGGAAAAAACTGCCAATTCTGGTCTAAGAAAGCTAAGTAACAAAAATAGATTAACTAAAGCGTTAAATGCATTGGGACAAAAACCCACTCAAAAAAAAGACATGTGGATCAAAAGAGCAAAGGAATATGAAAAAAATATTAACAGCGGGGATCCTGTTTTAATTGCTGAGGTTGTAAGAGATTTGCATAAAAGTGATGATTCCCTAGAACAACAGTCTTATTCGGAAAGACAAATATATTTGACTGCACTTAACAGATTAAGTAATGAATATGCTGCTGTGCAAAATATTGATAAAAGAATTGCCAAAAAAAAACTTGAAGATCTTCTTAACTCTGAGAATCAATAATTTTTATTTTTTCTCCAACCGTAAGATCTGCTGTTTTTTTCTCATTTAAAATCATAAAAACCTCTTTTGAAAATCTTTTTTGAATTTTTTGTTTACTTATTATTTTTTCGAAGGTGTCGGTTGCCTTTACTGTATAAATTTTTATTACTTTTCTTTTTGGTTGTAGCAACTCACTTTCTTTTAATTTCTTTATACTAGAGAGCATTGTCTGAAAAGACACATCATTTTCTAAAAATTTTTTTTTTTCAGATATAAGAAGCAATCTTATCATCTTAGTTTCGTTTTTTATTACAGCAAGTCTATTAGTCTTGGTTTTTTTTTTAAAAACAATATCTATTGAGTCCATTCCATCAACCAAGCCTCTATTAAAATTACTTGGAAAGTTTTTCCCCAATACTCGTTTAGTATATTCTAAGACATCTTCGTCCCCGTTGTTGTTTCTTACATCAATAATTATTTGTGAATTATGTTTATCTCTTCCAAAGAGATATTTTGAAGTATTTGTAAAAAAAAAATCTTCGGGAAGCTTAAATTTAATTTTTAGTCTATTGTGAATAAAGTGATCACCAAAAATTACACCTTGATTCGGTGATTGACCATACCTTAGACCGTCAATTTTTTTTAGAAAAATATCTTTGCCAATGATAGGTCTAGCACTGTTCATAAGTTTCAATTGTTTTATTACCTTTTGAATTCTCTTTGAAGAGGAAGGGTGAGTAGATAATAGATTAGAGGTTTTTCTGGGATCTTTATTGTCCATCTTTTGAGATAAAATGGAGTATTTTTCCATAGATTTTAAAAAATTGGCCATTTCCTCCTCTGCAAAACCTGCTCTTGACATATATCTCACTGCTAGTCTATCCGCTTCTAGCTCTTGATTTCTTGAATATGACAAAATGTATAAACCTGCACCCTGACCAACCAAATTCCCCACTGCCTGATTTTTTATCAAAACATTCAAGATATTTCCTATCAAATTTGTTCCAATGGTTCGTGTGTATCTTTGAGCAGCGTGCCTTGCAGTAACATGACCTATTTCATGGGCTATAACTCCTGCAAGCTGTGCTTCATTATTACACAAGGCAATAAGGCCTCTTGTAAGGTATATATAGCCACCTGGTAAAGCAAAGGCGTTCACTATATTTGAATCTAAAATCGTAAAAGTAAATTTATTATTTGGTAATTCAGATGTACTGACGAGAAATTTTCCAATTGAGTTTACATAATTTTGTAAATCTTTTTTTTCATAAACTCCACCGAATTGAGTAATGAGCTTTTGGTGCTCTCTCTGTCCTATATATTCTTCCTCCTCTTTGCTCATTAAGCTTACTTCCTTCTGACCGGAGGCCGGGTTGACTTGACAACTTTGAATAAGAAATAATAAAGAAAGTAAGAATATTTTTTCTGAAATCCTGTTTATTAAATTATATAAATACATTTTTCTTAATTTTTAATATGTAGTATAAAATAATTTATAATGAAACACTTTATATTTTCTATTATTATAATTACTATGTTTTCATCATATGCTAGCTCTAATGATCAGCCATCAAGATTATCTCTAGGTATCGGAATTCACAATTTTATGGAAAACGGCTCCTCCAGATGCGAAAATCCAAATGGAGCGTGCAATCCCTCATCGGGTGGGGCTTCCCTAGTTTCTTATGAAAATTCATCAACTGTATTTAATTTGGAGTATTATTTATCAAAAAAAATCTTAACTTATGTGCAACCATCTTTTGGATTTTTAGGCACTAGTGAAAATGCGTATTATGGCTATTTTGGTTTGAGTATGGACCTATTTTTTGGTAAATGCAGGTGTTTCTTAATTACACCCAGTTTGGCCGCTGGTTGGTACATCGATGGTGATGACATTAAAATGGGTAATAGAATACAGTTTAAAAGTGGAGGAGACTTCACATACAAATTTAAAAACAATGTTAGAATAAGTTTGGGAATCTTTCATTTATCAAATGCTGGTTTAGGAGATAATAATCCAGGTGCTGAAACAGCCATTATTAGATATCAAATACCCTTTAAATAAAATAAATGAGATTATTTCAAAAAATATTTTTTTTAGTTTTTATTCTTATCTCAAATAAGATTTTCGCAAAAGACAGTCATAGGGTATCGATTGGCTTAGGTCAGTTTAATTTTATGGAAGATGGTACGGAACCACATAAAGATCAATCGCAGATGATGAATTTTGAAGTTTACAGTAATAAGAAATTATTCAATATTATTAAGCCATTTGCAGGTTTTCTTGGAACAACTTCAACTACATACTATGCTTATGGAGGATTTGCGATCGATGGTTACTATGGACAGAAAAAAAATATTCTTTTAACACCTGCAGTAGCATGCGGATATTACAAGGATGGAAGTGAAATTAAGGCCGGAAATCCACTAGAGTTTTATATAGGGATAGATTTGTTTTACAGGTTTAAAAATAATGTCAGGGTTGGAATGGGTATTTTCCATATATCTAATGCCGATAGCGGTTATAGGAACCCAGGATCTGAGACACTGATACTTAAATATCAAATTCCTTTTGGAAATTAACATTTGGTCTCATAGTTAAACTGGATATAACAAATCCCTCCTAAGGATTAATTTCTGGTTCGAGTCCAGATGAGATCGCCAAAGAAAGGAAATTATGATTGAAAAGAGTTTAGAAGAATTTTACAAGGAACAATTTTTAGAACACCACAGTGTTTTAAAAAAAACTGAAGAAAAAATTTTTGAACCCTTTTCTAGAGTTGTGAGTTTATGTGTAAACGCAATTAAAAAAGAAAACAAAGTTATATTCTTTGGAAATGGTGGAAGCGCAAGTGATTCGCAACACTTAGCAGCCGAATTATGTGTTCGTTATTCTAAAAATAGAGCAGCTATACCTGCTATCTCATTAAATACTGATACATCAGTTATTACTGCAATTGGTAACGACTTTGGCTTTGATTATATTTTTTCAAGACAAATAGAATCATTAGGTAAAGTAGGGGATGTGGCCATTGCAATCTCAACCTCAGGTAAAAGTCCCAACATAATTGAAGGACTAAGAAAATCAAAGGCAATGAATTTGAAAACGATTTGTTTTACAGGATCAAATATAGAAAATATTAGTGCTCTAAGTGACGAAATTATTGCAATACCTACAAAAACCACATCAAGAATTCAGGAAATGCATATTCTATTAGGTCAAATGCTTTGCAATGCTATAGAGTCAAAACTTGGTCTCGCAGATTTTGTGGAGATTGAAAAATTTTAACCAAAAAATTTTCAATTTTATTTTTTTTACTTTTCTTAGCGTGTAGCAGGGAACAAGATTACTTTCCCCTAAAACCCGGGAAAATTATCCATTATAAAATAGAATTTATAGATAAAGATAATCAAAAGACAAAATCACATCAAACTTATACATTCTTGGAAAAGAAAAAAAATCTTTATCCGGTTCTAGCTAACGGTGGACAACTAATTTTTTATTACGAAGATAAGACGGGAATAAAAAGGGAATCCATTCATTACCTAAGGAATAAGACGTTTCTAAACATAAATGACAAAATTAAAAAATATGAAAATTTTAAGATATCTGATGATAAACTGGACTATCAAAAAGAACATTATGTATTAAAATATCCTCTTAAAGTTGGAACTAAGTGGACAGTTAAAGATTTAACTAGAGTTAAATATCGAGAAGGTTTTGATAAAATATTTCAAACACGATTACCACTGACAATTAATCACGAAATTGTAGGAGTAAGCGAAACTCTAATTATATCAGGAAAAAGATATAATAATTGTATCAAAGTTATTGGAAAAGGTGAAACAAGTTACAATGTTGGACCGCCACTTGGTAATATTTTAATTCAAGTAGAAACTACAAACTGGTATGCTCCTGGTTTTGGACTTTTAAAAACGATAAGAAAAGAGGGATCTGATTTGAGTGTTGTTGGTAGAATTAAGACAACAAGAATATTTGAAGAAGTTATTTATTAGCTTAAAATTATTGAATTAACAGATATTTTTCATTAAATATAAAAATGAGGAATGAAAAAAAAACAATTACATAAAGGTTTGTATAAGAGCAAATACGAAAAGGATTCATGTGGAATCGGATTCGTAGCTAATATCAATAATTTACAATCTAGACAAATTGTTGATTATGGTTTGGAAATTTTGTGCAATCTTACGCATAGAGGAGCAGTTAGCGCCGACCCCAAGGCTGGAGATGGTGTTGGAATTCTGACGCAAATACCTCATTTATTTTTGAAAAAGCAATTAGAATATTGCAATGTGGAACTACCAAACTTCGGCGATTACGCCGTGGGTATGTTTTTTCTTCCTAAACATGAGGAAGAAAAAAAATACTGCCTCAAAATAATTGAAAAATATATAAATAAATTTGAATTAAATTTACTTCATGTCAGGGATGTTCCTGTAAACTCATCAGTATTAGGTGAATCAATTAAGTTAAATGAACCCTCAATAGTTCAATTTTTTCTTACTCCAAAAACCCGAACTTTACATCATAACGAATTTGAGTCGAAATTATTTCTTGTCAGAAGACATATTGAACTTGAGTTAAGATCTTTTAATTTTTATTCTCTTTCTCTATCCTCGCAAACAATTATCTACAAAGGCATGATTATGTCTAATCTCTTGAAAGATTATTTTGTTGATTTACAAAATAATATGTTTGAGTCCTCATTGGCAATTGTCCACCAGCGATTCTCGACTAACACATTTCCAAGTTGGGAATTGGCACAACCATTCAGATTTCTCTGTCATAATGGTGAGATCAATACTTTAAGAGGTAATTTAAATTGGATGAATGCTAGAGCTAGAATATCAGATTCAAAATTCTTCTCTAGGGATTTCAAGAACATAAACCCCCTAATTTTTGATGACGTTTCCGATTCTGCGGCATTTGATAACGCTTTGGAATATTTAATTATTGGGGGATATGATATTGAACAAGCTATGACCATGTTAATACCAGAGGCATGGGAAAAAAACTCCACACATTCTAGTGACATGAAATCTTATTATCAATATTACGCGAATTACATAGAACCTTGGGATGGCCCAGCTGCTATGTGTTTCACAGATGGAAAAAAGATAGGAGGTGTCCTTGATAGAAATGGCTTAAGACCCTCAAGATATTGCCAAACATCTGATGGAATGATTTTGCTATCGTCAGAAATGGGTGTTCTAGATTTGTCTGATAAAAAAATAATAAAGAAATGGCGATTAGAGCCTGGAAAAATGTTCCTAATTGATTTGGAAAAGAAAAAAATAGTAGAAAATGATCAATTAAAAAAAAATTTTTCTTCGAGATTTAACTATGAAATCAATCTTAAAAAAAATCAAATTTTTTTGAGCGAGCTTTCTAAAAACCATAAAGCTATTCAGCAACATATTAAGAAAGATAAATTATTTTCCGATCAGAAAGCCTTCGGATATACAAAAGAGGATTTAAATTTCTTTTTGCATCCTATAATCCAAACCGGCATGGAACCTATCGGTTCTATGGGCTCAGATACACCAATTTCAGTATTATCTGAAAATTCGAAACTTTTATATTCATATTTTAAACAATGTTTTGCCCAAGTTACGAACCCTCCCATTGACCCAATCAGAGAAGAAATGGTAATGTCTCTGGGAATAAGTCTTGGATCTCGACCAAATATATTTTCTAATCCAGATGAAAACAATAATTTAAGACTTGAGCTTGCTCAGCCAATCCTAAAAAATAACGACATAGAAATCATCAAGTCAATCGATAAGCTAACTAATAAAAAACTTGATACAGCCTGCATAGATATACTTTTTAAAAATTCCAAAAAAGGCAGTGAGCTATTGATAGGTCTTGAAAATATTTGCCTACAGGCAAAAGACCTAATTCTCGATGGAAAAAACCTCATCATTTTATCAGACAAGAATTTTTCCAGGGTAAACGCTCCAATACCTGCTTTATTAGCTGTATCAGCAGTTCATCATTTCTTGATAAAAGAGGGCCTTAGAATGAAAGCAAGTTTAATTGTACAAACTGGTGAAGCTAGAGAACTGCATCATTTTGCAGTGCTTGCAGGTTATGGAGCAGAAGCTATCAATCCTTATTTAGCATTTGACACAATATCTTCTATTGTTGACAATAATGATCTTTGTTCCGCTGAGAATAACTTTATTAAAGCTTGCAATAAGTCTATTCTTAAAATCATGTCAAAGATGGGGATTTCGACTTTTAGGTCATATTGCGGGGCTCAGATTTTTGATGCTGTTGGAATCTCTAACAAGGTTATTGATAAATACTTTTGCGGCACAGAATCACTTATAGGGGGCGTATCACTTTTTGATATCCAACTTGAGACATTGAAACGCTTTAATACAGCAAATATACATCATTTGGAAAAAGGTAAACACCTTGATGAAGGAGGAGAATATTCCTATAGAATTAAGGGTGAAAAACATAATTGGTCTCCTACAACTGTCTCAAATCTACAGAATGCTGTAAGAATTAACTCAAAGGAATCATTTCGCAAGTTTTCTCAGGAAATTAACAATAATAATAAGTCAATGTTGAGTCTGAGAAGTTTACTCGATTTTAATGTTACACAAAATAAAATCTCTTTAGATGATGTAGAGTCATCAGAAGAAATTGTAAAGAGATTCTCAACAGGTGCTATGTCTTTTGGTTCAATTTCTCGAGAGGCGCATACCACTTTGGCCATAGCAATGAATAAAATTGGAGGCAAATCGAATACAGGAGAAGGAGGCGAGGAAGCAGACAGATTTATCCCAATGAAGAACGGTGACTCCATGAGATCGGCCATTAAACAAGTAGCCTCAGGCAGATTTGGTGTAACAACAGAGTACCTGATTAACGCTAATGATATTCAAATTAAAATTTCTCAAGGGGCAAAACCTGGCGAAGGTGGACAATTACCGGGTCATAAGGTCGATGTGACTATAGCTGCTGTAAGACACTCAACACCTGGTGTAGGTTTAATATCACCACCACCTCATCACGATATTTATTCAATTGAGGATCTTGCTCAATTGATTTTTGATTTAAAAAATGTTAACCCAAAAGCTAGAATAAGTGTTAAATTAGTCTCTGAATTTGGGGTCGGGGTCGTAGCTGCGGGTGTGGCAAAATGTAAGGCCGACCATATAACAATCTCAGGTTATGATGGGGGTACAGGAGCATCTCCATTGACTTCAATAAAGAATGCAGGTACTCCGTGGGAGTTAGGTTTGGCTGAAACACAACAAACCCTTGTTTTAAATAAACTCAGAAACAGAATATCACTCCAAGTTGATGGTGGGCTAAAAACAGGAAGAGATGTTGTAATAGGGGCCATTCTGGGTGCGGATGAGTTTGGATTTTCAACGGCACCATTAATATCCATGGGTTGTATTATGATGAGGAAATGCCATTTAAATACATGTCCTGTTGGGGTCGCAACACAGAACCCAGTACTAAGGAAAAAATTCAGAGGCACCCCTGAGAATGTAATAAATTACTTCTTTTTGGTTGCAGATGAGGTAAGAGAAATTATGTCATCTCTGGGCATTGCAAAATTCGATGAATTAATCGGCAGATCTGATCTACTTAGAAAGTCTAATTTGATTTCACATTGGAAGGCAAAATCTCTAGATCTAGACAAATTATTGTTCAAAGAGAATAAACCAAGAAGAAATGAATTCTATAACACCTCAAAACAGGAGCACAACATTGACGCAGTTCTAGACACATCTATAATAGAAGATTGTAAAGAGGTTTTATTAAAAAAGAAAAAAACGATTAAACTCAAGAGAAATATCTACAATACTGACAGAAGTTTTGGAGCAATGTTATCAGGAAAAATAGCTAAATCTTATGGTCATCAGGGATTAAAAGAAGATTCAATTGTGATAGATCTTGAAGGTGTAGCTGGACAAAGTTTTGGGACATTTTTAGCCAAGGGCGTTACATTAAATCTTCAGGGAGAGGCCAACGATTATGTTGGTAAAGGGCTCTCAGGTGGTAGAATAATTGTAATTCCCCCAAAAAACAGTAGTTTTAAGAGTGAAGATAACATTATTGTTGGGAATACAGTTCTTTACGGGGCAATATCCGGTGAGTGTTACTTTAATGGTGTGGCAGGCGAAAGATTTGCAGTTAGAAACTCAGGTGCGATAGCGGTTGTTGAAGGAACGGGTGATCATTGTTGCGAATATATGACTGGGGGCATAATTATGGTTCTTGGTGATACTGGTGTAAATTTTGCAGCTGGAATGAGTGGTGGAATTGCATACGTATTTGATGAAGACGCAAAATTTAGAAATAGGTGCAATACGAGTATGGTGCAAATAGAAAATATAATGAGTTCAAGCAAATCTAAAGTGGATTTAATTTTTAGTAAAAAGAATTTATTAGAAAGTGATGATTTGAGGATAAAAGAATTGTTGAAAAAGCATATTCACTACTCCAATTCTGTTAAAGCTAAGAGAATTTTGGAAAACTTTGATAGCAATTTGCCAAAATTTTTGAAAATAATGCCGAATGATTTTAAAGAAGCATTGAAGAGTGATGAAAAGGGTATTAATATCGAACAAAAGGGAGTTTAATGGGTAAAGTTACAGGTTTTCTGGAGATAGAAAGACAAGATTCAAAGTCAATAATTCCAGAAAAAAGAGTCAAAAATTTTAACGAATTTATATTACCTGCATCTAATGAACAAATAATAGATCAGGCAGCAAGGTGTATGGACTGTGGTATTCCATTTTGCCATAACGGATGTCCAGTCAATAATATCATACCAGAATGGAACAATCTGGTTTACGAAAGTGATTGGAAAAATGCTTTAGATGTTTTGCACTCAACAAATAATTTCCCAGAGTTTACCGGCAGAATTTGTCCGGCACCCTGTGAAGCTTCATGTACACTGAACCTTGATGATAACCCAGTAACAATTAAGAATATTGAAAAAACTATCATTGATAAGGGTTATGAGAATGGATGGGTTTTACCACAAGTTACTAAAAATAAAACTGGTAAAAAAATAGCTGTTATTGGTTCTGGTCCCGCTGGCTTAGCGTGTGCTCAGCAATTGGCTAGATTTGGTCACGCTGTAACTGTTTACGAAAAGAGCGACAGAGTAGGTGGTCTGCTAAGATATGGAATTCCAAATTTTAAAATGGAGAAGAAATACATAAATCGTAGGATGCAGCAAATGGAGGTTGAAGGAGTAACATTTATTTGTAACACTAATGTAGGGAAAGATATTAAATTTAAAGATTTGGAAATGGAATTTGATGCCATTGTAATGGCAGGAGGTGCTGAAAAGCCCAGAGACTTGGCTATACCAGGTAGAGACTTGAATGGGATTCATTTTGCTATGGATTTTTTAAGGCAACAAAATAAAAGATGCGAAGGGGATAATTATGTTGGAAAAAGTGAAATAGTTGCTGAAAATAAGCATGTTGTTGTTATTGGAGGGGGAGATACTGGCTCTGATTGTATTGGCACCTCTAATAGGCAAGGTGCAAGATCGGTTACTCAGCTTGAAATATTAGAAAAGCCGCCACAAAAAGAAAATAAGTTGCTAACTTGGCCAAACTGGCCCCTTAAACTTAGGACATCTTCATCTCAAGAAGAGGGGGTCGCCAGAAACTGGAGTGTTGCAACAAAAAGGTTTGAAGGTAACAAAGGCAAAGTAGAAAGTTTGATTTTAAATGAAGTTGAATGGAAAAAAAACGGTTCGGGCCAGCATGTTATGAATGAAAAAATTAATAGCACCATAGAACTAAAAGCTGATTTAGTTTTACTAGCGATGGGTTTTGTCAGCCCGGATAACGATTTTTTATTCCATCAATCAGGTGTGGATTTGGACAAAAGGGGAAATGTTAGTGCAAATGAAGAAGATTATAAGACAAATAAAGGTAAGATATTTGCTGCTGGAGATATAAGGAGAGGTCAATCTCTTGTGGTATGGGCGATTAGAGAAGGTAGACAAGCCGCCGAATCAGTAACAAGATTTTTAAATGATCATTAGAAAATGAAGGTTTATGATTTCTCATAAACCTTCTTTAAAATCCTATATTTCAGAAACTAAAGTTTTTAATTTCTTTTTTGCTTTACCCGGAAGTTTAATTTTTGCAATTGCATCTTTGTTAGAACTGTCTCCTCCAACTACTACTAATCCGATCATGCCAATACCGACATGTGGAGTACATTTATATAGATAAACACCTTTTGCATCAAATTTGAAAGAATAATCTTCACTTAATTTGCTTTTCTTTGGAATTTCAAACCCCTCTGGACCTGCAATAAACTCAACATTGTGGCCTTTGCTGGCGGCAACCCATTTAATAGTTTGACCTGCATCAATTTTTGCGACTTCGATACTGTAGACCATTCTTGCCTTGTCACTTTTACGTTTATTCAACATATCAATTGACAAATCGTCAGCGAATAAAGTGGTTGAAAATATTGTTAAAATTAAGCTTAGTAGTATTTTTTTCATTTTTTTATTTCCTTAAAAGTTATTAAATTAAGGTAATATTTGTTAATTATTTGTCAATTGCTAAATTTATATTGTTTGATTGGATAAGAGTGGTTATTTTACGGAGTTTAGCAATATAAATCTGTTTTGATGCTTTGATAAATGAAGCTATACTCAAAAATAATAACGTTTGTTTTTTTTTAAGCAATAAATCTGTTTAAGTAAATTAATTTCAACAATAAAGATAAAAATAATTAAAGTATTAAGTTACAAAAAAGTTAATTATTGGCTTTATTTTTTTTTCTTTCAGTGAACGCTTCAAGTTTTTTTTTATAATCGTCTTCACTTAAATCGTGCCAACCGATACAATTGCCAGTAGGCGATCTTCCACATCCACAGGTTTTAGTGTTATTCATAATGACTCTCCTACATTTAAATATAATATATTATAACTTTTTTTAAAGCTTAAAATTAAATTGTGTTCTTTCCCAAAAACCAAATTATTTTGACAATTTCCATAGGGCAGCGTTTGCATCATCAATAATAATATAAATATCCCCATTAAAATTTATTTCAAAGTCTCTTATTCTGCCAAGCGTTTTATTTACAATAATCTCTTTATCATAGACCTTTTTATTTTTATAAATTAGTCTTAAAAGGAGTCCTGCGCCTGTAGCGCTTACAATTAAGTCTCCATCCCATTCTTTAAATGTCTTACCTTTGTAAAAAGAAATCTGTCCTACACCAATAGACGGAACCCAGGTAATTAAATGATCATTATATTTATCTTTAAATGCTTCTTTGCCAATCTTTGCCCCATGATATTCTTTTCCACCCCAAGCAACATCTTTCCAACCAAAATTTCCTGCATGTTTAATTTTGCCAATATTATCGCCTCCACGTGGTCCATGCTGTGAAATATATATGTTTCCATCATGAGGAGAAATTGTTATTCCTTGAGGGTTTCTCACCCCAATTTGAAATATTTCAGGCAACCAATCAGGATGTTTATTAAATGCTGGGTTATTAGTGGGGATACTTCCATCAAGATTGATTCTAATAATACTTCCTGGATGTTTTGAAGCATCTTGAGCGATCATACCCAGATCCCTTTCGCCGAAACTTGCATACAAGTGGTTACCTTTTATCAGTAATCTCGATCCAAAATGCTTGTTTATCCTAGATCGTGGTTTTGCAATCAAGAGAATTTTTAAGTTTACTATTTCATCATTTACAAGTTGACCTTTTGCAATAGCTGTTGCAGAACCTGAATTATGCTTTTTACTATCTGAAAGACTGAAATCATGGCTATATGAGAAATAAAGGAAACCATTGTGATATAGTACATCTAACAAACCTCCTTGTCCTGCCCCATCAAAATGTAAAGAATCTATCTTATGCTTAATAACCTTGGTTTTTCCATTTTGCGTATTCACTCTCAAGAGTTTTCCATTTTTTTGTGTAATAATTAAGTTAGTTTTGTCAATAAAAGTCATTCCCCAGGCAAAATCTAATCCATCTGTAACTTTTTTTATTTTTAACTTTGTATTTGAAACCTGATATTCTCTGTAATCACTGAATAGATCTTTACAAAAAAGATTGCCAAAAAAACAAAAATTAATTACTAGAACAGAAATTATTATTTTAAGGTAAGTTGCTAAAAAAACTAATATCATATTAATAGAAAAATAAAATCAACTTTGTAAATTTCAATGAGTTTAACTTTTTCTATTAATTTTTCCAGCAGACCAAACTAGAAAAAGGAGATGTCCCTCTTTTGATCATCATATGAGATGGAGGAAAGAATTCAAACTGAATATTTTTTAGTTCAGGGATTTTAGTTTGAACTTGAGCTTCGTAAAAAACATATGAATAGTCTATAGGACTGGATTTTTTTGTTATCTTTCCCTTGCTAAGCAAAAATTTTTTTCGATTATCTGATTCATGGTATTTTAAGTCGAATGATTCTTCGGAAGAGTTTTCCTTAAATTCAGGTATACTAAACTCTATAAGTGGTCCAATCTCATCAGCACAAATATATAAGTTTTCTATTTGATCTGTTGAATGAGTATTAGTATGAAAGATTACAGAAATTAATAAAGAAAAGCTATTAACTGCAATTAATCTTTTTATAAACTTTTGAATCATAATTTTATTCAATATTCTGTATTTATTATAGTTGGAATTTTTAATAAAGACAGATAAATAAGTTTTATTGTACTTACTTAATTTTGATTTACTAAAGAGAGAAAAAAATGCAAAATAATACGAAGAATGTATATAAAATTTCATTTTAAAGCTTTATTCATTAATAATCCATTTACCAGGGAATTGTATCATCTTCATGAAATAAGCCTCCGGTAGGCCCATCATCATCCAGAGTGGCTAGTCGGAGTGACGTTTTGTAACTATCTTTAATTTCCATCGGTGCATTAGGGCCACCTAATTCAGTTTTCACCCATCCAGGATGACCAGAATTTACTTTTATTTTTGTATCTTTTAACTCATTTGCCAGGTGAATTGTAAAGGCATTTAATGCAGTTTTTGAAGCATTATACGCAAATTCTTTTGCCGGCGCAATTGGCGAATCTTTTGCTGAATGTAGTGTTAAAGAGCTCAAGATTGTAGAAACATTAACTATTCTACCTGCTTCAGACTTTTTAATTAAAGGTATAAGTTTTTGTGTTAAAGAAATTAGAGAAAAGAAATTTATTTGGAAAGTTTCTTTTAAATCTTCCTGACTAATGGTTGAGCTATTGGTAACAAACAAATTGCCAGTTAATAAGACGCCGGCATTATTAATTAAAATATCTAGTTTTTGATATTTATTACTTATGTAATCAAAAACTTTTTGAGGTGCGTCTGGATTCAATGCATCATATTGTAAAAGTTCGACCTTGTGTCCAGAAGAAGCTAGTGCTTCTACCGCCTCCTTTCCCTTGTTTTCATCCCTAGAACCTAGGATTACTTTAATGCCATTTTTAGCGAGTATTTTTGAAGTTTCTAGGCCTATTCCTCTATTTGCTCCAGTAACAAATGCTATTTTATCCATTTCACTAATCTCCTTTATTTAAATTTAAACTTTAAAATATAATAACACTAAAATCTGTAAATTTAATTATTAAAATTGAAACCATGTTCATATAGTAATTTCTTTGTAGAAGAATTTTACTGCTTAAACTAGAAGGATTTATTTATATACCAAATTAATGATTGATCAAAAGAATTTGAATTTAGTCCCTTTAGATAAGCAAGTGTTAAATCAAATTCATTTTCTGTATCTTTCCGAATAGTCTTTTTAAATCCAAAACCATACTGGTGTTTTTGATTAGTATATGTGCTTAGCTTTGAAATTTTTCCGAAGTCACTACTCCCTGCAATAGCCAGATGTATATTTGATATAATGGGTTTCTTAAAAAAAATTAACGGAAAATATTTTAGAACTGTATTTTTTGAACTTGAACCATTTATGTTTTTGTAAAACCCGAAACCATTATTAAAAATGAAATACTTAAATCTGTTTTGAAATAGAAATTTGTACTCGATTTGGTCTGAACTATTTTTTTCGGTAGCATAATTGAACGAAAAAAAAGTAGAGAATAAAAACTTTTTTTTATTTATTAGATTAAATTTATTCTGGAATTTAATTTTAGGTATTGCTAAGGAGCTATTTTTTAGATCTGCAATATGTAATTCGAGATCAGTTTCATATTTTTTATTCCATCCTTTCCCAAATTCTAAAACTTGATGGTAGGTTTCGTTATTACTTTTTTTTCTATCGATATTTATATGCCCTCTCCATTCAAAGAAAATATTTCTAATCTCTGGTGAATCAAAATATTTAATTATTGGGTTATCAATTTTATGATGTGTTTTCGTAATTGATGGATGAAATGAAAGAATTAAAATTAAAATTTTAAGAATTGTTTTCATACCTGTAATTTATTATTATTTGCATAAAACTTAATTTTTATTTTCTCAAATTATGACCGATTTATCCAGCCATAATCTAAAGATTATTTTAGCCGGGATTTGTTCAACTATGATTGCAATTGGATTAGGTAGATTCATCTATACCCCTATATTACCTAATATGCAAAGTAACTTGATCTTAAGTTCAACTACCATGGGAATAATTTCCTCATATAATTATTTTGGATACCTTATTGGTTCTATGATTCCTATCCTGTACAAATTTAATAATCCTAGAAATGTAATTATTTTTTCGTCAACAATTTCTGTGATTACAATTTTTTTGATGGGTTTTACAACAAAAGTAGAACTATTCATAGTTTTGAGATTCTTATGCGGGGTATCAAGTGCTTTTGGTTTTGTTTTTACAATTTCACTCATGTTTAACCAATTTCAAGATTCTTATAATAAATCCTTACAACTCATTCATTTTTGCGGAATTGGGTTAGGTATAGTTATTGGAACTTCAGTTATCTGGGTAATTTCAGTCATAGGTAATTTATGGAATGACCAATGGATTGTAATAGGTATCATCGGTATAATTTTATGTATTCCAATAATTATGTTTACTCCCAAAAATTTAGATGTATTAAATAGTAAAAGTATTCCTATAAAAGTTAAGTTAAAAGCTAATTTTATTACCATATCTTTTGGATACTTTTTTTTCGGAATAGGTTACATAATTTTTGGAACTTTTATAAGCGCAATGGTGAAAAGTTCATTTGAATCTTCTTTTTTTCAATATTTTTCATGGGTTATCGTTGGTCTTTTTGCTATTCCATCAGTTATTATCTGGGACTGGGTAGCTAAAAAGATAAGCAGAGACTTACTATTATTTTTTTCATGTTCGACGGTTACATTGGGGATCTCTTTTTTATTTTTTGGAAACAATTTATTTTTTTTGTTAATTTCATGTGTTCTCTATGGCTTAGGAGTACCGGGTTCAGTTGCTTTAGTGCTAGTAGAGGGGAAAAAAAGATTTATTGGTAGCATAAATGTTTCAATAGCTATAATGACGACAACATTCAGTATTGGCCAAATATTCGGCCCATATATTTCAGGTATCATCATTGACTTTGAAAATAATTATTACAGTTCAATTCTTTTAGCTATGGTTTGCATGATTATTTCAAGTTTCTTAATGCTTGAGCCAAAAAGATTTAAAGAGGTAAAATTTGATTTTTTCAAATGAACTTTGTAATAATTTTGAGTAAAATTAATTGTCAATGTATATAAAAAATCCTATATTTTTTAAAAATTTATTGAGCTGTCCAGCCACCATCAACTATAAGGCTAGCACCCGTTATTAAAGATGCCGCATCTGAGGCTAAAAACACAAAAGGCCCCATAAGCTCCTCTATTTCTCCAAGCCTCTTAAGAGGTATTTTTGATAAAATCTCCCTTTCAAAATTTTTATCTTCAAAAAAAGACTCTGTCATTGGAGTTTTTATGAATGTTGGGCATATTGAGTTAACTCTAATTCCATTTGGAGCCAATTCTAAAGATAAGGATTTAGTAAATCCTTCAATTGCAAATTTTGTTGTACAATATGTCGTTCTATTTACAGCGCCAACATGGCCCATTTGAGATGAAACATTTATTATTGAACCTTTGATTTTTTTATCAAGCATTTTTTGTACTACGCTTTTTGTAATATTGATGACAGATTTTATATTCAACGAAATTAAATAATTCAAATCTCTTTCCTTTGTATCTAAAAAACTTGAAGGGATGTTGGTTCCTGCATTATTAATTAGGATATCAAAAGGTTCTTCTTGGTTTATAAAATTTTGGACATCTTGTGTTTTGTTTATGTCTAAAGTTTTGTAATATGCTCTATTCCCATTTTCACATATATATTTTTTGATTTTTTCCAAGTCATTTTTAGTTCTGGAAACCATTACAACTTCAGATCCCGCTTCTGCTAATGCTATGGATGCTCCCAAACCAATTCCTTTACCTGCACCAGTTACTAAGGCTCTTTTATTATCAAGCCTAAAACTTGGAGTTGAAGGAAAATGCATGCAGATACATTAACACACTTTAAGTTGTTTAAAAGCAGTCAAATTTATAATTCTTAAAATTTTTAAAAGGTAAATTTATATAAAAATAATTGTTTATAAAATTTAAAAATGCTAAACTAATACATTATATTTAAAAATGGGAGTCTTTTAAGTATGGATGATTATTCTTCTAAAAAATTCTTTGGCGCATGCCCTCACGATTGTCCGGACACGTGTGCTATGCTCTATGAATTAGAAGATGAAAAATTAGTTCGTGTAACTGGTAACCCTGATCATCCTATGACGCGTGGTGGTTTGTGTGTTAAATTAAAAAACTATGAAGAACGTCACTATCACCCAGATAGACTACTTTATCCTCACAAAAGAGTAGGAAAAAAAGGAAAGAAAGAATTTCAAAGAATAAGTTGGAAAGAAGCTCTCCAAACAATCGCTAATAAATGGAAATCTATAATCAATGAGCATGGACCCCAGGCCATCATTCCTTATAGCTATCTAGGCAACCAAGGTCTGGTTCATGGCTTAAACGGAGGTGATTCTTTTTTTAATAGAATGGGTGCAACAGTTTGTGAAAGAACTTTTTGTGGCGAGGGATCCTGTACCGCTTGGTTAAGTACAATTGGTCCAACTGCAGGACTAGATCCTGAGAGCTATCTACATAGTAAATACATAGTGATTTGGGCGTGCAATAGTGTAAGTACAAATCTCCATCACTGGGCAATTGTTAAGGATGCAAAAAAGAAGGGTGCGAAAGTTGTAGTTATTGATTCATACAGATCAAGGACTGCAAAAGAAGCTGATTGGCATATCGCCCCAAAACCTGGAACAGATGGCGCTCTTGCTATGGCACTGATTAATCATATTATTTATAATAATTTAACCGATCAGGATTATATTTCAAAATATACTAATGGTTTTGATGAACTAAAAAATCATGTTAAGGAAAAAACACCAGATTGGGCTAGCAAAATCACTGGTATTTCTGTTGAACAAATCAGAAAATTTGCCTCAGAGATTGCAACAATTCAACCTGTTGGAATAAGAATTGGAGTTGCACTAGAAAGACATAACGGTGGTGGACAAACAATAAGAGCTGTCACTTGTATACCCGCTTTAACGGGTGCCTGGAAATATGTAGGTGGTGGTATAACACAGTTCCCTGTCTGGGAACATCCCTATAAGTTCGATGTAATTTGCAGACCAGATTGGATACCAAAAGGTACTAGAGTTGTAAATGCTTTGCAAATAGGAAGAGCTCTTCTAGGTGAAATCGATAATGGAGACATACCAATCAAGTCTATGATGTGTTGGAATGCTAATCCCGTTACCCAAGCTCCTGAAACAGAAAAAGTAATAAAGAGTTTAGAAAGGGAAGATTTTTTTCTTGTATCGGCTGAACACTTTGTTTCTGACACAGCCTCTTATGCTGACATACTTCTGCCTGCAACAATGGGTGCTGAACATGAAGATATGATATTATCCTGGGGACATTTGTATCTTACCTATAACGAAAAATGTGTTCAATCGCCAGGTGAGGCTATACCAAATTATGAAATATTCAGAAGACTAGCAAAACTTATGGGTTATAACGATGAGCAATTCTCATGGTCAGATAGCAAGTGTCTTGAAAATTATGTAGATTGGTCTGCTCCTGCAAGTGAAGGTATATCCCTCGATTATCTAAGAAAAAATGGTTTCGCTAGATTGAATGTTGGTTGTAAGGATACTAGAGCACCACATAAGGATGGCAACTTTCCAACAGCATCAGGAAAGTGTGAATTCATTATTAAAAACGCCAAAAATTTTGTTGCTGGTCCCTTTAGACAAATGTATGAAGATTATCAACCAGGTGAAGATTTACCGGAACTTCCAGATTATGTTCCACCCAACGAATCAAAATTAACTAACCCTGACTTGGCTAAGAAATATCCATTAAATATAATATCTCCAAAAAGTCACGCGTTTTTAAACTCTTGTTATGCAAATATGAGTGACAAACAGAATGTCCAAGGTGATCAATTTGTCTTAATAAATGAAGTTGATGCAAACAACAGAAGTGTTGAAGATGGCGATAAAGTTAAAGTTTTTAATGAAAGAGGATCCTTCGAAGGTAATGTAAGAATTACAGATGATGTTTCGCCTGGTATTATTGTTGCTACTCTCGGTTATTGGCGTCAACTCAATGAAACCGGTACAGTCAATAGTATTAGTAGTGCTAAGCTAGCAGATATGGGCAATGCCCCAACTTTTTCAGATAATCTTGTTGAAGTTATTAAGTTGCTCTAAATTTGAAATTACCGACTTTACTTATGCCATAATTTCCTTTGAAAGTTGATGGGCACTTATAAATGCACCCTCAACCCTGCTATTAACAAGCCAATCTCCGCAAACTGCAACTTTTTGGTTGTGATCAATAAAATAATTTTGATTTGGATAATTTTTTGCTTCAACATATCGCCATTGATGTAGTTTTATCATAGTTGAATTAGAAAGTTCATGCTTAATTAATTTGCTAGTTGTGTTTAGTAAACGTTCAAGAATTTCTTGTCTAGGAGCATTTAATTTTCTATTTGCAAATTCAAAGGAAGAGTTTATCAAAAAGCTATTTTTATACTGTCTACATGGTTTTGAATCATTCATGGCTAGCCACGCAATATCAGATTTTTCAATCGTTGCAGCATCATAATCTAAAACAATAGATTCCCTGTTTCCTACCATAAGAGAAAAACATCCTTTCATTTTAATTTTTTTAACTAATTGATAAAAGCTTATTTCTGTTGTCAACAATTCCAATGATTGTTCTGAAGGAAGTGTTAGTATAACCCAATCATATTCCGCATAAGTTTTTTTATTCTGATCATAAAGCTGCCACTTATTTTTTTTCTTTTTTAATCCTATAATTTTTGTACTTAAGACTACTCTGTTACTTTTAGAGATATGTTTTACAATAGAATCCATATTAGGCACTCCAACAAAAAAATTATCCTTTAACATTTCAATATTTTTTAAATTGTTACCTTTAAAATGTGCATGTCTAAAATTCCAGGGCCTAATAATTCTTTCATCAAATAACTTAGATGCAAATTTTTTGAATTCAACTGTCTTAATCCTGAAGAATTGTGCTCCATGATCAAAAGCAAATGGAGGGTCTACTCTTGTTGACATCCTTCCCCCAACCTCTCTTGATTTTTCAAAGATATCCACATCATATTTTTGTTTAATCATGAAGCCAACATAGACTCCTGATAAGCCAGCACCTATTATGGCGATTCGTTGTTTTGTCATCTTTACATTTTAATAAATTTCGAGGTATGATATTGAGGTCGTCGTTTGTATAAATTATTTTCTATGAAATATCATAATCACCACTAAAAAAAATAGTCAAATACTTTAAGTAAAGCGCTTGCAGAAACTTAAAAAAAAAAGAACTACATTTCACACTATAGCTATTAGTACCTGAGGTGATTATTTTTAATTAAGGATAATAAATCAAAAGATCTTGAAATCTTTTTAAATAAATTTATGCTTAATTAGGTGGATGGCAATGTTAATTTTTAGTTATAAAGTAGTCAAAACTTATCTGTCTAGGTGGCAAAAATCTATCTTAGTTTGTTCTCTCTTAGTACTAGTTAGTTGTAAACCTGATAAAATAGAATTAACGTTGTACGCTTCAGATTTGAAAGAAGCAATTAATAATAAAATTCTAGAAGTACCTATAAAGATTACTTTTAGTTCATTTACTGATGATAAAGATAACTTGTTTGAAAGGGCAAGTGAAGCTGCTAAGGGCTATCTGGCACCAGGCTCAAAATTTTCTATATCTCAAGGAAACTATACCAAGAGTTTAGTTATTGAGAGTATGATTCCTTTAGGTACAGATGAAAATTTGAGAAAAATATACACATCTGAAAAAAGACTTGCGTTTTTAATTGTTAATAACACGCAGGTAACATTTAGGGAGTCAAAAAACCTCAAGGAGCTAAATGCTATTTTGAGTGATATTAACCTGATGATTGGGGTAAACTTGCCTGCAAAGAGGACAAGCATTAGGTTAGTAAATGATGAAGCAGAACCTTTCAAATTTAAAACTTTTTCAACCTGGATATCAAAGGCCCCTTATTTAGAATACAATGCTGAGTTAAATAAAAGACAGGAAGTGGAAATTTTGTTTAAAGGTGGTGATGACAGTATTTGGAGTCAACTAAACCCAACAATATTTTACTAAATATTTATTTAAACGCATCTTCTAAATTTAAATCTTCAAATCCTTGTTTCATACATTTTTCAAGGGCAGAGTTACTTGAAGCTAGAAGAGCGAGTTGAAAAAATGCCATACCAAAAGCTGCTTGCTCATCTTCCTCATAACTAATTACCTTGCCTGTATCGGAATCCATGGTTCTTTCGTATATACTAGCTTTACCAAGTTGACTCCATTTCATTCCATCTTTACTTTTATATCTATTTAACAAGTAATAGTTATTAAAGTCTTCGTCTATTTTTCCATCTATTTTATTTTGGACGGGTCCAAAAACATGAATTTCATTATTTCCACTTGCCGTATTATATTTATAAAGTTTGACTGATGGTGTTTCTTTAAAAACTAAATCATGATAATCTTCGTGTGATAATTCTGTATTTTTGAATCCTTCACAATCTTTAAAATCTGATAGTGCTCCAGTATCTTGTTCAAGAAATGATGAAATTTCAGGTGGTTGGCTTTCACCGCAACCAGTCAATATTATAGCCATTAAAAAAACAATTAAATATGTAGATGTTTTTTTTTGTTTATTTATCATTTGTTGTACTCGTTCCAACACGCCTGATAATCAGTGTTTTTATGTAATAATGCTTGAGCCAATGCCACATGCACTAGCCAGTCTTGATGATTAACATAATGCTTGGCGAAAGCTCTAGACTTCTCGGGTGCAAGAAAGTCAAAGAGATTGAAATTATCGTCATGAAGCCATGTGGGCGTAAATTCTATCACGTCCTCTGAACCATAACTATTCTGTCTCAAGATTTTTAAAGCATTGACTGTACGCCAACCGCCACTTTCTGATAGATTAAGATCGTGGAGGAAAAGTGTCCTATGCTCATTATCTAAATCAACATTTAAAAATAATTTGGGACCAACAAGACAATGATAATCACATATTGACCAATCTGAATCTTTATCAAACTTAGTAAATAACAGATCAACTCTTGAGTTATTAAGCATGGACAGTTTTTTGTCATCGGGTTGATCAAAAACATAATTTCCGGACAACCAAAAATATTCTTTTTCTTTTTGACCAGGTTCAGAATAAATAAGATCTTGTAAAACCCAGGGTAGGTCTACATTTTTTATATCTCTTTCTTTAGCCTTTTGTTTAAGCTCACTAATTATATCTGAGTAACGAAATCTTTCATCACTATCTGTGCCCATATTTTTTAAGAAGGTCTTATTATCCTCAATGGTATCTTTAGAATTTATAAATTCAGCATTATGAATAAGTATGTCTCTGATTAGTCTAAGCTTACTTTGATAAAAGCCTGACATTTCTATGTTTTCGCTAATGCCATTCAAAAGATTTTCAAACTTTAAAGATTTACAATATGACTCTGATTTATCCCATACCGAATATAAGGGCGTATTTTTAATTTCATTAAATATTTCTGTCTTACGAGCATTTGCTGCATCTGACTTACTAAACATTAAATCTTCTGCAAAGACTTTTATTGCTTTTGAGTTTGTTTCATTTTTTTTAGCAATTTGTGCGTCTTTTAAAGTCTTTACCTCTGCCTCAAATTTTTGTCTTGCTGCTTCTTCAGCTGCTCTTTGCTCTGCTTCAATTCTTTGTCTTTCTGCTTCTTCAGCTGCTCTTTGGGCTTGTAATTTTTTTTGTTTTTCTTGCTCTGCCTTTCTCTGAGCATCTAACTTTTTCTTTTTTTCTTGCTCGGCTTTTTTCTTGGCTTCTAACTTTTTCTTTTTTTCTTGCTCGGCTTTTTTCTGAGCCTCTAATCGTTTTTGTTTTTCCTCAGCAGTTTCAGGCTTTGCTACAGGAGGTTTATCTGCATTATTAACAGGTTTCTTATTCTGATCTTTGTTTTTTAAATTTTTATCTAGTTGATCTACAGCATCCTTTAACCCTTTCGTAATATCTTCGAAATTGCCAAGGTCTAAATCTCCGAGCCCTGCAAAAGATTTTAAAGGTAAAGATAATGACAAAGTCATAGCTAATATTAATATTTTAAACATCCTCATAGTAAAAATTTAAAACAATAAAAACACCGTGTCAATTAAAATTAAGTGTTCCTTTTAGTTCCTAAACTTTTCATGATATGAAAGTAAAATGATTTTTTGTGTAGTATATTTTAAGTGTATGTAATTGATTCTAAGACATACTTGTAATAATTTACAATTTATTTTAAAATAAGATAGATTCTTGATACGAATTTAAATTTTAACAATTAGACATAAGAGGAGGAACTTATGGCTTGGTCAACGAAAGTTAATGTTAGGATGCAAGGTTCTAACCCATTAATAAAAATTATCAATTTTTTTGTTGCAATCACTGAATTTCTGACTGGCACAAGGAAATCAGGAACTTTAAAAGATGAATCAAATCACGTTGTAATTGACACTAATACAAGAGTATTGTGGTTTTTTCCATATTCTAAAGAAACAAAAAAAATTGCAAAAAAAAATATTTCTGCCGTTACCGTATCCGATGAACGATCATTGATTATATTTAAATCTATCACTGTTTCGGTTCTTGGAAGTGGGCTATCAACAGATACTTCCTATGAAGTAAAGTGTACTTACGATGAAATAAAAGAAAAAGCAGATTTATGGATTTAAATAAAACTTTTGCGATAACTATATTCGCGGGGGTTTTTTTTTTTCATATCAAGTGCTCACTCTGATGAATGGATTACTGAAAAAGAGAACGAAAGTTTTTGGAGCGAACTTTTCAAATCTAGTGAGAAAATTATAGATTTCTCACTAGATTCATTGAGTGGTTTTATAAAAAATCTTGAGGATGTAATAGAAAAAGAATTAGAAAATCTTGAAGAATTGAATCTTGAAAATGATGAAAAAACACAATTAGACATCAAGGATAAAATAGATTCAATCAGACTTGAAGTCGAAAACATTACTGATTTAAAGGCTAAAGAAAATAAAGCTTCAAAATTTACACTGATTTCAAAATCCAAAAAAGATTATAGAATTGAAATTAATGATGTTCTTTTTGAGTTAGAACCTGTTTTATTTGATGGAGAAATTGTTAACTATTCTGAAAAAATCAGAGGAGCTAGACAATCAATAAAAAAGTTAAATGAGAAAAAAGTTCTTTTGAATGAAAAACTTTTATTTGCATCTAAAGAAAAAAAATTATTGCAAGCAAATAAAGATGAGATTAAAGACGAAATAAAATCAATAAACTTTATTTCAAAAAAATCTGCAAAATTGATAGATGAACTTGAGTTTGATCTAAAAAAAAAATTAAATTCTCTTGGACTAAAATTATCTCGAGAACAAATAAGAGTTATGACCACAAGAGTAGACGGGGATGATCTAGCGAAAACTTTTGCAATTTTTGATGTTACCAGACAGATCTCAGACAAATTAGGTTTTCTTGTGAAAGAAAATTACTTTAGCCAAGACACAACTGTTAGGTATTATGGAACATATGTTGTGTTAAGCGAAATTTTGGGTTATGCCCAAGAAACATATATAAGAAAAATAGATAACTTATATCTTCCTGCTTTAAATGAAATAGAAAAGGATATTGAGGATGCAATTGATTATGCAAAAAAAAATATAAAAAAAGCTAAATCGCAATCAAATAAAGATATATTGAGTTCAAATGTTGTATCTAATGAGTTTTCATTATCAGTATGCGAAAAATATAAAAATATTTTAAAGAATCAAAAAAAATCTTTAGAGAAAGCTCTTCTCAATACAAAAGAACAAATCACCGTTGCTTATTCAACGTACGACACTGCTGCTAGCGCTGCCAATCTTGTGAATTTAATATCACAAACTCAAAACACCTTTAATGAAATAATGAATCTTCAACTTCCTGAAATAATTCCTTTTGAAAATGCAGAATTAGCCATGAGATTTGAGGAAATATCCGATCAAATCATGCAATCCAATGAGCTTAATTAAATATACTTTTGTATTTTTAGAAGTTTCATTTTTAATCTTGGGTGTTTATCTGCCACTTGCAAAAATGAAAGAGTTTTGGTTATTTAAATCAGAATTTTCTATTTTGTCTATATCCTATCAATTTTTGGTAAACAATGAGCATTTGTTATTCTTTATTGTATTCTTTTTTGGTTTGGTGTTTCCATTAATAAAAATAATTTCCCGTACCTTAAAACTAGAAATGGTTACTCGATTTAATCTTCATAGATTTTCAATGATCGATGTGTTTTTGATAAGTCTTCTAGTCTTCATTGGGAAAAGTTCAAGTTTTTTTGAAATTCAACTAGGTACAGGGTTTTACTTCCTAGTATTGTCTGTATTTATTGGTTATTTTTTTGTTATATTTGAAAAATAAAATTAAAACTAAACATAATTTTTTTTATTAAATCCATTCATTTAATCCTTCTTGCAGTTCTAAATTTCTCGTAAAATTTTACTATTTTTTTTTTAAAAGTTTCCACCTTTCATGACTTTCCTGAATTATTTCAATTGACTCGTCTCTATCTATGAATCTAAAAAAAATCATCTTCCCAGATTTTTTATAGGATTCAAACCATATTTTAAGAATCTCTATGGATGCGAATTTATTTAATAATAAATCTTGTATCGTTTCAATATTTTTAAAAACACCTTTAGGGTCTAAACCTAAGAATTTTATATCCACTGTCTTTTTATCTTCAAAATACAATCCACCAACAATTTTAATTTTTTTTATTGATCCTCTTTCAATACTTTCATCCATATCAACTACATCAACAGGATCGCCATCAGCACCGTAGGTCTGAGGAATAAAACCGTAGTTCCCTGGATATGCCAAAAACTTTATGACCCTTTTTCTTCCCTTTTTTTCTTCCAATTCTAAAAGACCATTGCGTTTATTAACCTCCCATTTTTCTTTTGTTCCTGCCGGAATTTCTACAAAGAAATTATAAGACCCATCGTCATTCTTAATATTTATTTCGTTGATGGGATTCGAAGATGAAAACTTACTAGTAAAAATTAAGATAAAGAAAACTAAGTTTAAAAAAGAAAAAAAATTTAACATTCAATCCGCTTCAAATTTCATCTTAAAATAATTATACATTAATATAAAAAAAACACACAGTTGAACACACAAAAATTATAAATAG